>Ga0182024_10003821_pt1 | contig 35302 bp, 28 predicted proteins | sample P32metaG_FD_120480 | JGI IMG/M metagenome (GOLD analysis project Ga0182024, IMG submission 120480) | Permafrost microbial communities from Stordalen Mire, Sweden - P3-2 metaG (Illumina Assembly) | ecosystem: Environmental > Terrestrial > Soil > Wetlands > Permafrost | place: Sweden: Stordalen...
GCTATCGGGAACTGGAACTTCTGCATCGCCGGATGAATCCGTCGTTGACTCAGCAGGTGCAGGTCGCGTAACGTGCGGAAAGTCGGGAGCCGCCGCTTTCAACTAAACCCGGGACAATTTCTGCCAGAGCTGTTTGTTCGTACGATGGCATTTAGAATAAACGGCGTGACCGAAGTGGAGGATAAAGGTGGGTTTCCTGCAGTGGTCGTCGTCGCAGCAGGGGAAACTGAAAGAAGATGGGTACTTGAACTCGGATTGTAGCTACTGTCCCCATTATAGCTTGCGGACAATTGGTGAGACCCGCCGGACAGTTGTAGAAGAAGGTCCTCTGTGAATCCCGCGCTCTTCAGAGCAAACGTCCCCGCGTCTAACGGTACTGGCGCGCCCCCATTCAATGAATCGGTCAGCGAAATTGTCCCAGTGGGGCAGCTTGGCGGATTGCAGATCGGTTGGGGCGGGAAGTTCAAAGTTGCTTGCGCGTTACCCACGTCGACGCGTGCACCATAATATTTGGTTCCATAGATGACGGAAGAAAGGGTATTGCCAGTCTCATTGCCAGAAATCGGATCGAAAACAGGAGTGCTGATTAGCGTCTTGCTGGGTTCGGCGGATATATTGACTGGAATTCCAGGGCTTGAATCGCTAGGGCCGAATGTTCCATCTCCTTGATAGTGGCCGGTGAGAGAGTAAGTACCACCGGGGAGAACCACATTAGATCCCATTGCAGTGCCACTTGAAAGCGTTAGGTCTCCGATCCCGAAAGACTGGCTTGGGCTGATTGTGGTTGGGTTGGGAGCAGCAATTAAAGCGACTTGTCCCGAGGGAGTGCCGGTTACCCCCTGTCCCGCCACCACCGTGCTGGTTAAGATGATCGGTTGGCCGTGCTCGAGTCCGCTGACGGAACTCACAGGCTTCCCATTGACGCTCGCACTCAGGGTGGTCGCAGAGGACGAGAACGACCCTGAATTCCAATTGCTTACCAAATTCTGAGCGTTTATAGATCCCAGCACTGTGGCCTCATCGTAGCCGGCAGTTGTTGTCCACGCCTGATTCGCTGGGTTTTGCGGGTTGACCATGACACCGATCACCCCATTAGCCCCGCTGCTACAATTAAGAGTTACTCCTGCACATGGGACTGAATTTGTCCCCACGGAACCGTTTGCCAACGCGCTGTCTCCTTTCGTGACGTCGTTGAAGGTGCATCCCGGATCAGGGTCAGCAGAAGAATTACAATTCGAATTTGTCGCTGCTTGATTCCTTGCCAACGAATAAAGAACATAGTTGGCATTCCCCTGTCTTGGCGCTGGGTTCATCGAAGTTGCCTGCTTCTGGTTTACCAGCGCCATGATCCCCGAGAAGGTAGGAGCTCCAGCGGAAGTTCCTCCGATTCCGTGAAAGGTGAAGCCAAAATCGTCGAGGCTACCTGTTGGATTCGATGGGCTCACGAGGTCCGCCTGACAAAGAATGTATGAACTCCCAGTGAAACCATCGCTTGCGAAGAGTGAAATGTCCGGAAGGTCGCGCCGGTTGTCTGGTGGCACCCCGAGGCCTGATTGCCAAGCCGGTTTCGAGTAGAGTGTGCTCGGACCGCCGCTTCCGGCAACGATATTCAGGGAGCCCTGGGGCGCCGAAGCTCCGCAGCCATTAATTCCGAGTTGAGCGCAGGAATCATTCCACGGAATTTCCGGGATATAGCTTTTGGCCGAAGCGCTTGTTACAGGGTCATTCGTCGAGTTCCAATATTGTGACCAATTATTGATTTGGTCAAAGTCGGTCCCGCCAACGGCGACGTTGAACGGGGTCGACGCAAGCCCACTTACCGCGAGCCCATGGGTGGCAGTTTGTTGCGTGTTGAAATTGTCGCACCCCGCCGACCCGGCGTCACCCGCGGAAAGGATCACAGTGATGCCCTGTGCTGCAGCCTGCTCCCACAATAAATAGTAGAACTGATTTCCAGTTGAACCCAGGTTTTGCTCGCACTGGCCGAAGCTTTCGCTCATCACTCCCGCGAGGTTGTTTTCAATAATATAGATTGCCGATAGGTCAAAGCCCGACGTGGTCTCCGTAGGAGCCGACACAACGAAGTCAATTGTCGCTCCCGGCGCCACGGCCCCTGACCATTCAATGTCGAGATCCGATTCGCTTTCCGCCTCGTTAATCCCGGGATCCTGCCCGTCCAGAATTATGTTCTGCCCCGTAAAATTCTGCGGAAGCCCGAAGAGCGTTCGGAAATCAATGATGTCTTGCAGATGAATATTCGATTCCCCGACGATAGCAATCGTCTGCCCCAATCCATTGATCGGCGGCCTTGCATTCAACAGAGGGGCAACGTTGTAAATCTTCGCAAAGTCGGCAGGGGCAAGAGGGAAAAAATCTGTACTGCCTGCAGGAGTGAAAAGTGGAGTCACTTGGCCAGTGACTTTTGAGCGGCGGAATGCACCAACGTTTCGAAGGTAAGGCACAGGCCGGAAGTCATGCAGGGAAACGACGCCAGCTACGACCGAACCCAACGCTGCGGGAATCTGAGGATCAGTCGCATTCGCAATGTGCTCTTGCCCGTTAACCAGGAATCGGTGAATTTGAGTGTGAAAGGCGTCTCGGACCTGAGCCACATTCCCGGAAAATTCGATCGTCGTGCGGCCTTTCGCGACTTGCATAATCTGAAACCCGTGCGACTGGAGCCACGTGGTCACGGATTGAATGTCAGCGTCTACGGGACCGAATTGTTGACCGATTTGTTCTGGGGTAAGCCACTTGTGGTAGATCGCGGAGGATGGTGTTTGTTGCTCGTCCAGGTATTGAAGCAACGCCGATTCCTGGTCGGGACCGCGTTTCAGCAGGAGAATCATGCGGGCGAGAGGTTGTGTGTCGTTCAGGGGGCCGAGATCAATTCCGGCACGGATTAGCGGGTGAACGTTCCCTTGTAATGTTACGAGGTTCTTTTCATCCACCGCACGGGTGATGCGAGGACCAGCGGTTGTCGCCTGCGCGGGAGTGCGAAACGGAGTAAACAAAAAAAAGACAAGAGGGAAAAGTACGGAGCGATTGTAAACTCCCCGTCTGAACGCCTTAATTTGCCCATTAGCAAACATTGGCCACCCAGGGTGCGGACCTGCAATGAAAACGGGCCGAAAGCATGCCACAAAACAACGGCCGAAAGAACGTCCCTCGTTGAGAGGTGGGTAGGCTATCACACGAAGGTAAAACCAGCCAGAGTGTTATCGATCTAATATACAAAAAGCCTGGTAGTCCCGGCCTAGTCAAATAGGCGTGGTCCGCGCCAACGACTACTTTTTCGATTCCTTTAAGACGACTCCGCACTCGGAAATTCCACGAAGAATCCGAAGTTCCTCCCGATTACAGCAGTCGCGAACGGGATTTCCAATGGAACTACGATCAGCAGGTACTTGGCGAGTGAGGTGACCCAGTGAAATTACGACAATCTGCAACTCAATCCATTATGCAATCACCCGCATAGATGCATTCGCGAATCAATTGTCGGAATCGAGGTTTCCCGAAAACTGTTATTGCTTCGAATAAGTAATCGTAAACGTCGTCGATCCTCCGCCGGACTCGACGTCGCGCACGACGACCAGCTTTCCGTTTTCCATGCTCAGGATGTCCCGTCCCCAGTTCATCCCTTTCTTAAAGTGCAAGTGCAATTTCGAACCATCCCAATGCGCGTGGGTCTTGAGCCCGTTGATATCGCCTTCGGGCTCAACCATCATTTTGTCGTCCATCGTATAAGTGGCTTTTTCGGTCCCCACCTGGACGGTAATTTGCGAACCTGTTTGCGTAATTACCAGTGACGCCGGAGCCTGCGCAAAAAGATCCCGAATGCTTGCACCGTATTCGTCATTCGCGTCTCCGCCTCCGCCCGCACCGCCGCCGGTACCCGGCGCACGGCCGTTGCGGGGGTCCACCGGCGGGTCAACCTTATCGGCTTTCCAGGTGCCGGAAAAATTTGCGGACTGGGCGCGTGCCAGTGCTGGAAGAGCCAGAGCCAGCACGACGATCAACAGTACCTTTATCTTCTTCATTTCTCTAATCTCCATTTCCAGGAAGATTTTTTTCGCCGGCGTTCAGCGCGACACCTTTTTCATGAGCGGCACGGGTTTGTAAAGGTGCGAGGGGTCGGCTCCGGGACGCGGCTTAAACTTCTGCGGCCGTCCTCCAAAAACTTCCGCCGTGTAGAGATTGCCGTCGCTGTCCGCCGAAAATTCGTGGACCGCCCAGAACAGGCCCGGCGTTGTGCCGTGCGTTCCCCAGCCGTACAGGAAATGCCCGTTAAGGTCATATTTCAAAAATTTGTCGAGCGGACCGGAGAACGCCCACAGGTAACCGTCGTCGCTCACGCGGATGTGATATGGCTGCATGATGTTCGGCCATTGATCCAGATATTTGCCATTCTCGTCGAACACCTGAATGCGGCTATTTCCGCGGTCGGAGACGTACACCCGGTGATTCTTAGGATCGGTAGTCACCGAATGTGGTGTGTTGAACTGGCTGTTGCCGGTGCCGGGCGTTCCCCAGGTCATCAGAAATTTTCCATTCTTGTCGAACTTCACCACGCGCGTATTGCCGTAACCGTCGCTGACATAGAAGGTGCCATCGGGCAGCCAGGCGATGTCCGTGGGCCGCTTGAAATGCTTGTCGTCGTTGCCCGGTTCGTCCCGGACGCCGAGGGTCATCAGCAGTTCCTTGCCGTCGTTCGAAAATTTAAAGACCTGCATATGAATGTCCTCCACGACCCAAACGTCATGATCCGGATCGTAGGGGCTGATCAGGACAGAGTGTGGCCCGCGGCCATCTTCGAACAGGTGATCCCACTTGTTCCACGCTTCCACCAGGTTCCCGTTCGAATCGACGACGACGATGCAATTCTTGAATACTGGCGTCGGATTTGTCGCCTGTTGCCCGAAGGAGCCCCAGAACCCTGTGAAATTGGGGGGCAGTTTGTCCGGCAGCTTCAGTTCGCCGCGGTTGGCGATAAAGATTCGGTCCGGCGTCTCAGCGAAGATGCCGCCCGTCGAGCCCCAGATATACCCTTTGTCGGGCAACGGCTTCGGCCAGCCGGCAGCTACGTCGTAAGGACCCGTTCGGTCGTCGCCGCCTTTTTCCTGCGCCATTGCGGGAGAGGAGAGCAGACTCAAACCGGCGATTGCAACCAGAGAAAGAAAAAATGAACGCATGGGAACCTGCCTTCATGCGAAATTTGTTGTTCAAGGGAAATCTGCGCGGATCATATCCCCATATTGCAAAATTCCACAACATCTATTTTGTGGCTAGGGGAAGACGTCAGGCGAAGAAAAGAAGGGCGCCAGCATGGAGTGCGGGCGGCCTGAATCAGATTTGAAATGTCTCAATTCTTGTTACAGCGCGGAAGCGATCGTCAGCCCTAAGCAGCCGGCTTAGACTCTGACTCCTCCTTCTTGGGAGCGTCTTTACGTTGGGGAGATCGCTGGGTCAGCGCGTCCAGCAACTCTTTGGCGGATGGAGGCGGCGCATCCGCGCCGTAGAGCACCACATCCTTTGCGTTGATCTTCTTGCCGTAAATTTTTTCGTTCGCGGGGCCGCCGGCACGCAGCGTTGAACCTTGCAACTCCGCCCCGGCGAAGAGACCCTTGGCGCGCGCGAACGTCAGGAGTTCGGACTTCAGCATGGCATCGGATTCGGCGGCCGCATCGCGCCCCACAGGTCCCGCCGTCGCCGTTACGTTGCCGCCCAACTTTGCCTTGCTGGTCAGAATGGAATTGGCGCCGTTTTCGTTCATAATCGTAATCAGGATGTCGGTGGAGGCTCCGCCCGCCGCAAGTCCCCATGTGATTCCCTCGAGTGCCACCATCGTGGGCGCTCCCACGGACCATCGTAGTGATCCCCGGTCCGGCATGTCATCGCGCCGCGCCCAAATGTGCCGCCAAGGCCGCCGGTGAAGATGAATCCGTTCCCTCTCTTCGTGCCCGGCAGCATAATCACGCAGTACATGTGGTCGAGGACAAATTGCGGCATGCCGGGCTCGGGCTCGTTCAGGATTTCGTTCAATATTTTCCCGCAGTTTTCCAGCCGCTTGTCTTCTCTTTCGTCATCATCGCCCACCGCCATCAGCGGCAGCGAAACCATCGCCACGACCATCAGTATTGCAGTCGCTTTGCGCATCATTTCACCTCGCATAATTTGCGAAATGTTACCACTGTTCGCGGGCGGGAGGATTGAGAAAATCGACGATCTTAAGGACCGCATCTAATTTCCCGAGTGACACGGCACACGGTCGAGGACGTCTGAGAGTTTAGTTCTACAGGAGATCTCTAAATTCGTCGGTGGTTAGCCCAGCCTGCTCGATGATCGAAGCCAAAGTTCTGCGTTTTAAGTCTTTGTTATGATAAGGGACCGTTACGCGTAGGTTTAGTTTTCCTGGGTGCTTGAGAACGTGGTGACTACCTGAAGTGTGGTGAATGAAGAACCCTGCTCTGCCCAGCGCCCTCAAAACTTCCCTGGGCTTTACGGCGGGCAAGCGCCTGCTCATGCGGGAATCGCGACGCTAATCTTTTCTTTTACGGGGTCTGAAACGAATTTCGGGTCACTTGGAATTGCCTCTCCGGCCTTACGCAAGCTTTCAAGGTAGGCGCGAATCGCATCCCTGGCCATTCTGCGCGCCTCTGCCAGCGTGTCTCCTTCTGTGACGAGGCCTGGCAGGGCCGGGCATGTGACCACATAACCACCCTCGGCGGCTGGTTCGAAAAACACGGTGAAGCTGTACTCACTTGAAGTTTCTTGTTTCACTGAGTTGCGTTTTTTGTGCTTCATGGATACCCTTGATTCCTTAGCGAAGGTGACGTTTCCGGCTGTCGAATTCAGCCTATCACCCCGCACATGGATGTCAAATGAGATCGTCGCAACGTGGCCGGGTAATCTTCACCCCGAAAGCACTTATCGAAAAGCGCTTGGCCGAAGGTCTGGAAAACATTCGGCAAGACCGAGTCCACGGGCCTTTTCGATCAATGCCAGCTCTGCTTCGCTCGCTTCACCGAACGAAAAAGACCCAATTTTTCTGATCAGAATCTAATCCGTGCATGATTTTCAGTTCAGGTTGGGGGGGGGCGCGTTGCGATCCGACGTGTAAATTGTCATTGGTAAAGGCTAAGGCAGAAGAGTGCCATTGGCTGAAACTACCGCCCCGACGCATCCCCCGTTGTTCTCGTTGTAGTCCGCACATCGCTCGAATTTGAAGTCAGTCGCTCGCCACTTTAGGAAGCTTGCGGGAAGGTAGTGCCTCCAGAGAATCATTCGCTTATCAGGCATGATGATCCAATCGCTCCCGTACCCGAGAAAGACAAGTGTAACCTTGTCCTGAACGGCAGCCACCTCACTTGCCAGAGATTCCTTGCCGAGTACCTCCATATCAGCTGCAAAGTTTTGCATGGCTTTTGCGCTAAAAGACCGATCATGCACGAATCGAATGTAGAGGGGTTGTTCAGGGTGGTCCGCCAGGTACCGATTGAGCCATGGAACGGAAAAAGCAAGCGCCTCGTATCGCGCGATACTCTCCGCGAGATCTTCGGCTCCATCAATTTTCCCGTCATGAAACATGAGAACGACATCTTCCGCGAATTGGGGTGGGAGAGAAGGTTTTCGTAGGGTTGCAAGGAGATTTTCCTCGTGGGGACCTGATTCGTTTCCCAAGTAGCCGTAGTCTTCCGAACGGTAAGGATTGATCTCGACACGCTCAACCTCGAAATTCCGACGCAAAATGGCGATGGTGCCTGGAGCGCGATTCTCAACATCCAAGAGGTCCCATTGGGCTTTGATGTGCGTCATCACGTCATCGGCAAGCTGTGATTTCAGTTCCTCGTCATTTAGACGGCTGCGATTGAGGCTGCCGGTTGGCATGAGGGCAGCGATGGCGCGAGGAACATCAGCATTGTGGGTCGTTTTCTTCTGGCCACTCAGGTTGATTTTCCAGGGCAACATGAATGGGTGATACGAATCGGAGGCGGCAACCCAGCGCTGGCCATTTGCAAATTCCACGGTGATCCGCATGGTTGGATAGTCGTCAAACCTCAAGAATTGGAAGCGGAAAGGAAGAAGTTGCTCGATGATCTTTAGGTCTGAAAAGCTTTCCCTGAAAAGTTGCTGTTGGTTTGGCGCACCCTTCACGGGAAACACATTGGAGTTTTGAGTTAGCCACTCGCGAGTAATTCCTAGGTTGTCGGTTTGAGGAGTCACCAGCGCGGGAGCGATAAGAGCTCCTAGAAGTGCTTCGATTCGGGCTGGTTCAATCACAGTTTTCCCGAGATACATTTTGCCGTCGCGTGCTTGGATGACAAGACTGGTCAGATAATTGGTGGGAGCTAAAGCGGACGGGCCTAACCCACTTGCCGCCGATTCGATAGTTATGTCACTCACGACCGGGTGTTGGCATAGAGCTGCAAATGGAAAGAAAAATAAGCAAATGGCGGGAGCCAAAGCCCACCGAATGTTGCAAGAACGCGCCATACCCCTATAGACGCCGAAGACCTGTGGAAGTTCCCAAGAGCGAGCAACTATTTTTCCGTACCACGACGCCTTCGATAACTTCCATATACGGATGCAGCTATGCGTGGTTCCCGTTCGCCCCATTCAAAACCCGCACAAGCACCTGCCCCGTATAGGATTTTTTCACCCTGGAAACCTGCTCAGGCGTGCCTTGCGCGACGATGCGGCCGCCGGCTTCGCCGCCTTCGGGGCCGAGGTCAATGATCCAGTCGGCCTGTTTGATCACGTCGAGATTGTGTTCGATGATCAGGACGGTGTTGCCGAGGTCTGCGAGGCGGTTCAGGACGTCGAGCAGTTTCTTCACGTCGTCGAAGTGCAGGCCTGTCGTGGGTTCATCGAGGATGTAGAGCGTGCGGCCGGTCTGGCGGCGCGATAGTTCCTTCGCGAGTTTGATGCGCTGGGCCTCGCCTCCTGAAAGCGTGGTTGAAGATTGTCCGAGCTGGATGTAGCCGAGGCCGACGTCCACCAGCGTTTCGAGCTTCACTTTGATCTGCGGAATATTTTCCAGGACCTTCAGCGCGTCGGCGATCTGCATGTCGAGCAGGTCGGAAATCGAATGTCCTTTGTACCGGACAGAAAGTGTCTCCGCATTGTAGCGGCGCCCACGGCAGACTTCGCACGTCACATACACGTCGGGAAGAAAATTCATTTCGATGCGGCGCAGGCCGCCGCCCTGGCAGGCTTCGCAACGTCCACCTTTCACGTTGAAGCTGAAGCGTCCCGGGCGGTAGCCGCGCTCGCGCGATTCGGGCAGCATCGAAAATAACTCGCGGATCGGAGCGAAGACGCCGGTATAGGTGGCCGGGTTGGAACGCGGCGTGCGTCCAATCGGCGCCTGATCAATTTCGATCACCTTGTCAATCTGCTCGGCGCCGACAATTTCGCGAAATGCTCCGGGCCGCTCCATGGAGCGGTAAAGCGACTGGGCCAGCGCGCGGTAAAGAATGTCGTTCACCAGCGTAGATTTTCCCGAGCCGGAAACTCCCGTCACGACGTTGAGCAGCCCCAACGGCAGCTCGAAATCCACGTCCTTGAGATTGTTCGCTTCGCAGCCGAGCAGGCGAATCACCTTGCCGCTGGGCGCGCGACGCTTGGACGGCACGGCGATTTTCAATTCGCCGCTCATGTAGCGGCCCGTCAGCGAATTGGCGTTGCGCTCAATTTCTTCCGGGCGTCCCGTGGCGACCAGATGGCCGCCTGCATCGCCTGCGCCCGGTCCCAGGTCCACCACAAAGTCGGCGCGGCGAATCGTTTCTTCATCGTGCTCGACGACGAGCACGGTGTTTCCCAGGTCACGCAAATGTTCGAGCGAGGAAATCAGGCGATCGTTGTCGCGCGCGTGCAAACCGATGGAAGGCTCATCGAGCACATACAGAACGCCGCGCAGGCGCGAGCCGATCTGCGTTGCCAGGCGAATGCGCTGGGCTTCGCCGCCGGAAAGCGTTGCCGCGGAGCGGTCCAGGCTGAGGTATCCCAGTCCCACGGCGAGTAGAAAATCGAGGCGCGCGGAAATTTCCGAAAGCGCGCGCCCGGCAATGTCCGCCTGCCGCTGCGTCAGGCCCTTGCGGATCTGATCCACGGCAGGACGCGCGGCGGAAATGGCCAGAGCCGTGAATTCCGAAATTGAGCGCTCCCCAACTTTCACCGCCAGGCTCTCCGGACGCAACCGCCGCTCGGCACAAACCGCGCACGGAACGGGAGACATGTATTGCGTGATCCATTCGCGGTACGTGTCGGAATTCGATTCGTCAAAACCGCTTCCGAGAAAGCCGATCACACCTTGAAAGTGCAATCCGGGACGCGCCCGTTTTTCCTTGGCCGTGGCGTGATCATTATTCTTGGCATTAACAGGGGGATTCCCGTACAGAATCAGGTTCTGCACGGAGACAGGCAATTTCTCGAACGGCGTTGCAAGATCGAACCCGTGCGCCATCGCGCCCAGTTCAAGGCTGCGCTTCAAAAATTGGGAGCCTGCGCCGGGACCGAGTCCCCCGTCGAACAGGGGGCGTGCCCAGTCCACAATGATTTTCGACGGATCGAAATCGTATTTCGAGCCCAGGCCATTGCACGCGGGGCACGCTCCGTAGGGCGAATTGAAACTGAAGGAGCGAGGTTCGAGTTGCGGCACGGAAATTCCGCAATCGCTGCAGGCCATCTTCTCGGAATAGACTTGCTCGGTGCCGCCGACGACTGCGACGGTGACCAGCCCCTTCGCCAGCTTGAGCGAAGTGGCAATGGATTGTTCGAGCCGCCCGGCGATCCCCGGCTTCACGAGCAGGCGGTCCACGACGACTTCAATGGTATGGTTTTTGCGTTTATCGAGGCGCGGGGGGTCGTCGAGGGGATACAGGTCGCCGTCAATGCGCGCGCGAAGAAAGCCGTCACGCGCGAGTTTCTCCATCTCCTGGCGGTATTCTCCCTTTCGCCCGCGGACGATCGGCGCGAGGATCATGATGCGGTCGCCGTCCCGGGCGAGTTCGCCCTGCAATATGGCGCGCACAATCTGGTCAGTGGACTGCCGCGAGATCGGCTTGCCGCAATTGGGGCAATGCGGCGTGCCGATTGAGGCATACACCACGCGCAGGTAATCGTAAATCTCCGTGATGGTGCCCACCGTCGAGCGCGGAGACCGCGTCGTGGTCTTCTGCTCGATTGCAATCGAAGGGGATAGGCCCTCGATCGAGTCCACTTCGGGGCGCTCCATCTGATCAAGAAATTGCCGCGCATAGGCCGAAAGCGACTCTACGTACCGGCGCTGCCCCTCGGCGTAAATAGTGTCGAAAGCGAGCGAGGATTTTCCTGAGCCGGAGAGGCCCGTGATGACGGTCAACGTGTTGCGCGGAATTTCGACGTCGATATTCTTCAGGTTGTGCTGTCGCGCGCCTCGAATGACGATTTTGGTCAGGCCCATGATTCGGAGGCCGCCCCCACAGCCGGCCCGGCACACTGTGCGTAAAATACGCCCATCGTAATCCTACAACGTTAGCAGTCTGCGGCAGAGGCGTCAAGAATAGGGCTGCGAGTTTTTGGGAAGTTATCTAAGGGAGGCGAATTTCAATGGATTTCGTACACGATTTACTTGATGAAATAAATTGTCTCCGGAAAATTTTCCCGCCGCGTGCCTTTTTTACCCGGCTGCAAGCAAACAAAAGTCTTTGTTTTCAGTGAGCTACGTTTGGCCTAATTCGTGCGACTAGGAAAACCGAAGGGGGGAGACGAGCCGAGGATCCCTTTAGGGGATTGAGGGCTGGGCCGGCGCGATCTTCCCCCTGACTGCTTCCGCTACCTACCCCAAGAACCATGCCCAACGGCGGAAGCGGGTCTCTTCGCACCTCAAGAGCTGGATCTGCAACATACCTACTAATTGCCACCGTTCCCCGCTCATCGGACTCGCCAATTCAAACCCATAAAAGATTTTCTCTCCTCCCACGCACCGCATTCCCTGTTTCACAGCCAGACATTTCCCAATATGCCGCAGTATTTACGCGTTCCTCCAACTCGCGCAACTCTTCGCCGGTGTTCATGCTGCGCGATGCACCTCCAAGCATCTGAAGCCAATCTCGTTCAGCGATTGAAGATAATAGCCATATTGCTGGCAACCATGAACACGCCCATCAGAATGACGAACACGCCAAATATTTTGCGAAGCTGTTGCGCGCTGAGTCTCTCTGTTAATTTGACGCCAAGATACGTCGCCAGTAAAGCAGGAGCCACGAGTTCGACCAACAGGATCCAATCAACCGCCAAGGTGTGGCGATGTCCAAATAAAGCAAGTGCGCTGTTGATCGCAATAATCAGCAGAGATGTTCCGGTGGCTGATTTGATGGGTACCTGAAGGAACAGTACCAGAGAGGGCACGATTAAAAAGCCTCCGCCCACTCCGAGAAAACCCGCCAGAAATCCTACTGTCGCGCCTGAAATCAATACCGGCCAAATACTTCGCTCATCCGTCGAATTCTGCCGCTCGCCTCGCTTGAGGAGCATGGCTGTTCCGGAAATACCCATCAAAATTCCAAATAACAACAGCAGGACTGTGCCGGAAACGTACCGGGAAAGGTCAGCCCCCAGAAGATTCAACGGCGCCCCGAAGCAGACGAACAGCAAGCCCTTCTTCCACGCCACACGCGCTGCTTCCTGATGTAAAAACGCGCCAATCAGCGCCGTGCACCCCACCAGGAGCAACGAAAGACTGATAGCGGCGTGCGCCTCAATACCCATGACGTATACCAGGATAGGCACCGTCAAGATCGAGCCGCCGCCACCCAAAAGACCCAGCACCAAACCCATTGCCGCAAGCAACAAAACAGCGAACAAAACGTGCAAGTATGCGTCCTTTCCGCACGGGACGGAACCAGTAGGATTTATGGAGCTTTCCGGCCCGACGGCCTCAAAGCTGGCGACATCCTAACACCCAGCACCGTTTGGTACCAAGACCCGCGCTCACGAAGAAAGCGGACTCAGAATTCGCCAACTCCTGGTAAAGCATTGCATGACTATTGCATCGCTTGATGGGCAGGTTTTCAAACACCGAGCGCGAACGAGTAACCTCTTTCTTGCGCGCGATTCACCGCAATAATTCCGGCCGGAACAAAATGCGAGTTGGGAATGAGGTTCGCCCCGATCTCCTTAAAAATGGTGTCGGTGTCGCTGCCGGTGGCCTTGGCGATTCTTCCGGCAATCGCACGGCTGGCCATCTGGCACACGGCGAATTGCACGCCCTTTTTGATCAGCGCATCCATTACCCCGCTTTGGTCCGACCCGTCGGGCGGGCCGGCGTAGACGTTGATTTTGGGCGCCTCCTTGGTCTTGGGATCTGTGAATTCGGCTTGCTCCGAGAGTTGCTTGCCGTATTTCGCCCACATCGCGTCGGTGTACCCAAACGATGTGGACCTATGGCGCGTGACAATCACCACTGCCAAGTCGCTGTCCTTTAGGCCGTATGCACTTTGATTGGCCCCAAAATAGTTGTTAGCGAATCGCAGAGCTAACGCCATGCCATCCGGCGTCGTGGTATCAAATACGATGCGGTGCTGGCCGGGAATCTGATCGTACCAGTCATCCTGCGCGTGGCGAGCAGGATGCCAGGGCGCGTCCGACGCGGCCGGTGAGGCGGCCAATGGAGTGCTAATGGCGGTCGCACCCAAAATGCCGGCGCCCGCGCCAAGACGAACCATGAACGATCGCCGCGCCATCAAAGATTGCAACCAATTTCCTCTCATGCTGGTCTCCTTTTTGTTTCTTTTTTTTGCGCATCTTAACACAATCCGGCAGATGCGAAATGGGAAGCAAGTAAAAACTCCGAACGTCGCCTTTCGACGAGAGTCTCTGTTTCGCTTGGTAGTGAGATATGCGCCCACGAGACCGCGAAGGCTGCGCTGCGGCGGAGTGATTTCAGCATTGGGAGCCTCTGGCTTGTCCAATGCCCGTTGACGTGCCTGCTGCTCCTGGAGAGCAGGCGTAAGGTCATTGCCCACCGCTTCCCATTTTCGTTTACCGTCTTGAGTGTAGCGCAAATAATTAGGATCCGCGTCCGTAAGGACCGTCGATCTTGGGCACATAGCTGCGTCCCTGCTTCACCAACCGTTTCATTACAGACCGCTCTCGGATTTTTACCAGCATCCAAAGCACGGCTTCTTCTTTCCTAGCCATAACCGTCTCCTCCCTTAATCGATACTCCATCTGGGGTCAAAAACATGAAATCGGCCGGGAATAAAACGTAGGGCAAAAGGTTAAAAAAACACCTGACGCACCGATACCGTTATTTCTAGGGGGGGAAGTTTGGCTGGGGCGGTAGGATTCGAACCTACACCATCCGCATTAACAGTGCGGTGTCCTACCGGTTGGACCACGCCCCAACGGTGCGACATAATATCATACGCAGCAAAGACTTAGTGCATGTACTGGGGCACGGTCGAAAATTGCTCAGTTGCCCTGGAGCTAGATCTGGTGCCAGTTGGAGTTGCTGGAATGGCCCCGGCCAGCAGTTCCACGGCGGCAAGGGTATGCTTCGGCGTAAGGTGAGAATACCTCACGGTCATCGAAATATTTTTGTGCCCCATTAGCTCTTGGACGGTGCGTAAGTCAACCCCGGCCATCACAAGACGGCTGGCGAAAGTGTGTCGGAGGCAATGCCAGGAGAATGTCCGAATCTTGGCTCTGCCGATTGCAGGCTCAAACCAGTGACGCGGACCGGCCAGTGGTTCGCCTTGCAGGTTACGGATCACAGGGCCATTGCCGTCGCCGCGCTTCCTAAGCTCCACAAGGGCCGCGAACGCGGCGCTATTGATCGGCACGTGCCGCGTCTCGCCGTTCTTTGAGCGAGGAATGGTCAGCACTCGCCGGGACTCGTTCGCGTTCTCCCATGATAAGCCGTACAGTTCGCCGAGACGCAGCCCGGTGTTCAAAGCCAAGTCTAATTCGGGCATGTGCTCTGGGCAGCATGCCTCGATTGCCGCACGCAAGCGTAGTTCTTCCTCGGGAGCAAGCCAGCGGATGCGCGTGTTGTTGACCTGTCTGGGTTTCACCAGTCGAGCGGGATTTTCCTTCACCTTCCCATTCTCAATACCGAGTCGAAAGATGAGTGAGACCAGTGCGCGATAACGATTGACTGTTGCCGGTGCCCAATCGCTTTCCTCAGCGGCTTGAGCCAGATGGTGCTCAAGGTCATGCGGAGTAATGGAATCGGCGGCGCGTTCGCGGAAGGCCGCTAAAAGCCTCGGCATTCGGAAAAGGTCGTCTTCATAGGTGCGCTTGTGAGTCTTGGAATAAACGAGCGCATCATGCGCGACCTCGGCAAAGCTCACCAGAGGAGTGCGAAGACTTTCCGGCAGTTTCTTCCCTTGCAGGGCTTCCGTTTTGCGCTTCCGATAGAGGGTAAGAGCAGCACTCTTCGTACCCGCCTTTTCGCGCCGCATACGGCCCATCGTATCCGAGTAGCGAATCCACCAAATACCAGAACCTTGAAATTTCTCGTACACGCCGCGTGGATTGCGTCGCTGTTTGGTCTCGGGCTTCGCATCCGCCAGAATCAGTGTATTAGTTTGCATTGCGCTTCCCTTTCTTCGGCGGACGCCCGCCAAGCTTGCCCCATTTGCGCATACGTCGCACAAATTCCTTTTCGCCCCACTTCTGCCGCCGAGCAGCGACGCTGCGCCGGGCCAGTGCTCTTGCTGCTGCGCTTGCCTTGCTCATGTGCCTGATATTAACCTAGCGTAAGGTTATTGTCAAGCGCTACGCGGCATGGTAGGATGCGCGCATGAAAGCACGAACGCGCACGGAGGGTAAAAAGGGTAGTTCAGGCCAACCTCGAAAATCGTGGCTGGAGCCGGTTGCCGGGGCGACGGAAAAGGATTACCGGAGGTTGGAGATGCGAGTTTTCAACGCCACGGAGCTTCCGCCCAATGCCACCCTGCTTGATTTGAAACTGACGCGCCAGGCCCGCCAGGGCGGATCGAAAAATCAAATGACCATCGCTTCCGATGACACCCTCGCGCGAAGCAAGACAGTCTGGCCGAAATTCGCGGGGACAGAATTCGAGCCACTACTAAGGCGCATAGTGATTCCGGGTGTGGTTGATGCGTCCACAGAGCCGTGGTGGACTCGTTTTTGGGAATACATTTATGGCGAAATAATCGGAATCGGGCAAGATTTCAAGCGCGAACCGACTGAGCGAAACGAGCAAGCGAGACGGACGGCGCAAAAATATGGCATGGCTGAGCCGCAGACTCGGGAAACTATTTCTCTATCAAAGCAATCCACAAGGACATGTGGTATCGCCCGAAGGCTTGAATGTCTCTCCACTGACGTGGAACCCCTCTCTCCGATGTTGGCGCAGAAACTAAAGTACGCCAGCGAGACATTCGCGGCTGAATCCGCCGAAATGTCAAAGCTCGCACGGTCAGTGAAGCGGCACTCCCAGCATCCTGAGACTGGACGGATACTAGAGCTAATGGAATTTGTTCATAGCGAAACCGGGCAGTGGCACGACCCCGAAATCTCCGCGCTGTTGAAACTCGCCGGACTCAGCCAGTACCCTCCCGAAAGGCTCCGTCAACTCCGCTCGCGCACAAAGGTTAAGAATCACGCTTCGAATTGAGCGTGACTTTCAACTTACGCATGTATCGGCGCTCATGAGACCGTGAGCGCATGGACAGACAAACCGAAAGACTTGCCGTCAGCATCCGAGAGGCCGCGCAGATGTTGAGCGTGTCCCCTCGTACCATCCAAAACTATCTCCAGGCCAAGATGCTCTTGGGCCGGAAGATTGGCCGCCGTACTGTTATCCCCGTGAGTGCGCTGGAGAGGGTCCTACGCGCGGACCAGCCGTCACCTGTCTCAAATCCATAGGGTAACGTCGATGTTCGCTGACGCCCGCGAACAATCACTCCATAACGTTATAGCCCGATTGCACCGCGTCACTCGAAGCGGTGAAGGCTGGACCGCTCAATGTCCCGCACACGAGGATCACAAGCCTTCACTTTCAATCAACGTCCGAGACGAAAAGATTCTCTTGCACTGCCATGCCGGATGCACGACGGAAACAGTCTGCGCCGCATTAGGAATTGACGTGCGGGAACTCTTTCTCGACAGTGGCAACGGCAGGCCGCGCATGATCGCAGAGTATCCGTACACGGACGAGAAAGGCGCATTCCTCTTTCAGGTAGTGCGATTTGAGCCGAAGGGTTTCCGCCAACGACGGCCCGACGGAAACGGGGCTGGGTTTGGAACCTGGGCAATGTAAGGCGCGTTCTTTATCGTCTGCCAGAAGTGCTCGCGGCGAAGTCTGTCCTGATTGTGGAGGGCGAAAAGGATGTTGAGGCGGCACGCAAGCTGGGGCTTGTGGCGACGTGCAATTCCGGCGGCGCGGGTAAGTGGCGCGATGAATATAGCGAGATGCTACGGGGGAAGCGAATAGTCATCATCACAGACGCAGACGAGCCGGGCCGGAAACACGCACAAGCGGTCGCGGCGACTCTCTTCGGCGAGACGGAATCCCTTAAGTTGTTGGAGCTACACGGAGCGAAAGACCTAACTGCATGGACTGAATGCGGCGGAACGCGCGAGGCGCTCTTGGACCTGATTCGCGGCGCGACGGAGTGGAAACCGGAATTCAATGGGGCCACAGAGACGCCTCTTGTCGCGGTCGCGGTCGAAGATTTGCTTGCTCGGGAAATCAAACCACGAGAAATGTTGCTCAATCCAATTTTGCCGGAACAAGGATTGGCGATGCTTTATGCCTACCGGGGAGTGGGCAAGACGTATATCGCGCTCGGCATCGCGGCAGCGGTCGCCAGCGGCGGTAGCTTCCTGCGATGGAAGGCTCCGAGTCCGCGCCGAGTTCTATACGTGGATGGTGAGCTTCCCGCGAAAACTCTGCAAGAGCATAGCGCAATGATCCTTGCTGGCCTGGAAAATGTGGAGCCCGCGCCCGGCTCGCTTCAGTTTATTACGCCAGACCTCCAGCAACGCCCGATACCGGACCTTGCGACACCCGAAGGTCAGAGGCTAATCGAGCCACACCTTGAAGGAATCGCCCTCCTAGTGTTGGACAATCTTTCGGCACTGTGCCGCAACGGGAGGGAAAACGAGGGTGAAGGCTGGCTCCCAGTACAAGAATGGGCGCTCGCGCTTCGGCGACGTGGAATCTCGGTACTATTTGTCCACCATGCGGGGAAGAATTTTGCGCAGCGAGGTACATCCAGACGCGAAGATTTGCCCGATACGGTTTTCACTCTCAAACACCCGTCAAACTACAATCCAAGCGAAGGTCTGCGATGCGAAGTCCATTTCGAGAAAACACGTGGGATGCTAGGCGACGCTGCCAAGCCGTTTGAGGTGCAGATGGAAGCAGGCACGGACGGGCGTGCCATCTGGACAGTAAAGGAATTGGAAGACGCGAAGGCGCAACAGGCCATCGCACTCTAAGCCGACGGTATGTCCGTGCGTGACGTTGCCGAAGAACTCGGCATTTCAAAATCTACCGCGCACAGACTGAAAAAGCAGTGGAAAGGGGACAGTTTCGGTGAGGTGTCCCACTGTCCCACGATATAGGGCTGGGACAATGGGACAGACGACTTCGATTAGCCTCAAGGCATTGGCATTGAGTGTGTTAGCTGCCGGGAAAAGCGTCCCACCGCACACTTCGGCGCTGCCAACGCATGGGACAGGGACAGAGCGGCCCACCGCTCAGAAAACCGAAGCCGTTGCCACTTGCGGTTCCGTTCACTGCGCCGAATGCTATGAGGTGGAACCAGGGGTGCGGATTCATCCACCGAAGAGCGGTGACGCCTGGAAAGAATGGCTCCTGAAATGGGGGCCGAAGGGCCGGGTGCAATGACGTGTTCGGCGCGACGGGGACGAGAACGGCACCAGGGAGCGCAGCGCCATTTCACAGCTCCTTCACAACACGAGGAAGTATGGCTTGCCGGCAGCTCGACCTGGTGCTGCTATTCTCACCTTTCCGCCCGCAGATGAGTGTTGGACGATTTACCTCCGGCGGACGCGTGGTACTGAGCTTTAGCGATATTTCTGTTCGCGGCTAGGGCTGGAGGTCCAGCCTTTGAATTGGAACTGCGGGCAGCCCGTCCTCGCCTTTTTCCCAGGAGATCAAACCAAGAACCCGCTCAACTTCGCAAACTGCCCCCACATATTCCTAGGTAGTACTCTCGTACCATAGCCTACATTTGCGTTCACCATTGAAAATGGACCCATTCGAATGGTGCGCGTGTAGAAATCCGCATTTGCACCGATCACGGTCGGAACGCCATGACGCTGACGATCAAAGACTCCCTCGAATTGACCAATCCCGGCAAGGCGGCCTCGCCCTCCCAGGCGGAAAATAAGGCGGGTGAATCCCCTCGGTCCAAACCCGTGTGCCTTGAGGTTAGTGTCACGGTTCGAAGTTTGCCGGGCGAAAATGGGGATGCGCCCGGATCAACCGGACCCATCCGGGAAGAAGCTAGAACTGCCATCGTCTTTGACAATGGAGCGGTCTTGCGCCTTTCGAACAATCTGTCTGCCGGACAACAGGTGATCCTGTCGAACGCGCAAGGACGTGAAGTGGTTTGCCGCGTTGTAAATGGACGAAATCTTCCGATCGTGAAGGGATATATCGAAGTCGAATTCATGGAGCCAATCAGTGATTTCTGGCCCATTCATCAAGGTGCCGAACCAGTGTTTGTTTCGCCTCCACCAGTTCCCGCACCAGAGGGCAGCGCGCCATCGTTCGAAGATATTGCGGGGCTGGTACGAATGTCTCCGTTGCCTGCCGCACGAGTAAATGCAGGCGCGCCGACAGCTCAACTTGGAGCCCTCAAGGGTAAGAACGAGGCAAGGACCAGCCAGAGCGAACCGGAATTCTTATCCACAATCAGCACTCCCAACCCCACGAATATGCCTCGCGTTAACGGTGCGATTCTAGCGGCGCACGAATTTTCGTCTCTGCCAGTCCAGAAGCCCTCTCCCTCCAATGTTCTCATGGCCCCCGGCATGTTCGCCTCTGACCAAATCACACCGGGCTCTTCCCCGAGCGAAGTTCGTCGGCGCGCACCTTTGATCATTGGAGGGGCAGCGCTGCTGCTGGTGGGGTTTGGCTGTGGATATTTCTACATGCACCAGGGAAGCGCTCCTGCCCCGGCTACTTCGGCCGCATTGGCGACGCAGCCGTCCGCTCCGGTGCTATCCGCGCGGAGCAACGAAGCAAAGCAAGTCCCAGTGCCCCAGACTGCAGCGGAACAACAGCCATCTCAACCCAAGCGGGTCTCCGCAGATTCCTCCTTAACCCCGGAGGCCGGTGCTACTGCCTTCTCTGAGGGTCAGCAGAATCTCCGCCGAGCGGCGGCCGATGGGAAAGCGAAACAACCTGATCGGGGATCAAAACAGCACCAAAAAATTCCCAGTCTCAAAATGATATCGCCATCCGCACCACGGCAAGATTTAGCCAAGCATTCGGTCGGATCAGCGCCCAGCATAACGGACGTGTCTTCGGGAGTCGCGGTTGGGGGAGCGTCCTCCGCTGCCATGCTCGCGCCCGTGATGCGATTCGAAAATCAGCCAGCGCCCCCGTCCTCGCTGATTTCCTCGGCGCCGTCGGGTAGGAGCGTACGCGAGCCTAAGCTGATCTCCTCCACGCATCCCGTGTACCCCTCTATAGCCAAGCAATCGAATACGCAGGGCACGGTGGTTGTTTCCGCGGAGGTTGATGCGAAGGGAAACGTCACCGGCGTAAAGGCCATCAGCGGGGTGGTGACCCTTCGCCAGGCAGCAACCGATGCGGTAAGGCAGTGGAAATATTCGCCAGCGCTCATTGACGGAAAGCCAGCCTCGTCGCAGGTCACTATTGACGTGCAATTCCGCTTGAATTAGCGCCATCGGATTTCCTCTATTCCATCCTTGTTTCACCATTACAATGGTCTCAGGACAACCTGGCCAGGTAAGGGCCTTCCATTATGAAAGGGTGTTTTGACACTTCCAAGCTAGATCTCGCACTGTCATCCCCGATGACTAATGGGCACGGGGCAATTTTGGAGAAGTGTCCCACCGTCCCACTATGTAGGGCTGGGACAATGGGACAAACGAATCCAACTAGCGTTAAGGTATTAGCTCTGAGCGTGTTAGCTGCCGGAAAAGGTGTCCCACCCCACAGAACGGCATCGGTAACGCAAGGGACAGCGAAAGACACTTGCCACGCCGCGACTAACATTGCGGTGGCCGCGTGCGGTTCAACCGGTTGCGCCGGGTGCTACGAGGTAGAGCCAGGTGTGCGGATTCATCCGCCGAAGAGCAGCGATGAGTGGAAGGAATGGCTCTTGAGATGGGAACCAACAGGGATGGCGCAATAGGAATGCCGCGAACCTGCCTAGCTTGTCCAAGCAGTGAGCGAGAGGCAATCGATCAAGCCCTCATCGCTAGAGAGTCGTTACGGAACGTGTTTCGATATCCCCGCCGTCTCTGCTCCGGCACAAACAACACCTCTCAACGAGCATCGTAAAAGCCGCCCAGCAGCAGGAAGAGCAGCGCGGCGTTGATCTTCTCGGGGAAGCCGAACGCGTCCGCCACAAGGCATGGGAGTTGCTTGCCAAGATGGAGGCCGAAGGCGATCACCGAGGCTCTGTTGTGGCGCTACGCGAAGTGAGAGAGTGCCTGGAAACTCTCGGCAGTCTGCTAAACCGTGCTGGGGGTCTGGCGGAAGTTTCTGACGCGGCAATCCTCGAAGAAGCCAAGCGGCGCAGCTTGAGTCTCATCATAATTCTGAATCCTGCGATGGACGGTGAAGCAGATTCGCGCAACTGATTCGGGGAGTCTATCACGCACACGCGGCGAGAGCGTGGGTCAGAATGGCGTTGCAGCACCGTGCTGGCCTATAATGTGTAGTAGACTCCGCACGTTTAAGAGGTTTGCATGCCCCTTCCAGTAATAAACCTGAAGACACAAAGCAGGACTCTTTCTCGTATTAATTGCGGCGGGAGTCAGTCTCTTTTTGGAGGCGAGCACAAAGCAGACGGCAGGTGTTATGTTGATTGGGCTGGCGGCGACATGGCTGCTATGCAGTCTTTCGATTCGTGCTCTCGGCATTCTGTGTAGTCTTACGGTATGCGTGGCGGGTTTTTCGATAGCAGCGATTCCTCTTTGGAAGGACTGGCAAGCCTGGAAGGCTTCTTCCAATCAATACGCTGACGCCATCGAGGACCTTCGTTTAGAAATAGAGACGCCAGCGCGCAAGTGGGACGAGCATGGCAATCCCATACTAGAAGAATATGGTCCGTGGGAAAAATATTCGGCCCCAAAAGCAACTGCGCCGAAAAGTAAAAGCGGCGAAGATGATTGGGTGGACGTTTGGCCACCTGTCTCAAGGAAAGCGCCCGATGGACTGCAAGGCAAATCCAACGCGGTTGGGTCGACCAAGATTGTCATGCTTCCAGAGAGCATGCAAAAATGGAAACGGCCAGACATGAGTGAAGAAGGCGGGAGATTCCCAAGCGAGACTTCTGACGAAACGATTCTACGTACAATTGAAAGAGACTTTCTCCTGCCGGAGCCTACATTTTCCCTGAGGGCATCTTTCCGGTTGCACCTCGTTCCCGCCCTTGTCGGCCTCGCAATTGCAATTGCGGGACTGCTCGGCTCCGCTTGGCTGTTTTGCTGGAAACGAGGGCCAATCCAAGAAATAAACCGGCACCCAACACAAGCTAGGAATGTGTAATCGTGCGCCAGAATCGCCCGTATGCGCGGGAAAGGACAATCGTAGGGACATCCCGCATTAGTTTGGTCAGAGCGCGACTGATGCGGGCGAATTCCGGTGTCAGTTCTGGTGTCAGTTGGTTTTTCATTTCCATTCGCCACGCTGCCCGGTGCTGCGCGGACACTTTGCGGATTGTATCTCACGGAAGCCGCGTAAACACTAAGCATTTCGCTGTGAGGGGTTGCTGCTGCGCACTGCTGCGCGATGCTACCGAAACGGCTTCGTAGGCATTAACAGTGCGGTGTCCTACCGGTTGGACCACGCCCCAGCAGATTGAAAACATCCGGTTGAGTCCAAAAAGCATAGTCGGAGAAAAGGAATCGCGCAAGTCCGGGGAGAAAATAGTTCATTCCGTCTTTTCGGTTGGGAAGCCAGCCGCGGTCCACTCGCGCCAGCCGCCGTCCATCGAGATGCAGTTTGTGTAGCCCATTTTTTGCAGGTTGTCCGCCGCCAGGGCCGAGCGAAAACCGCCTCCGCAATAGAGCACCAGCATGGCGGACTTCTCCGGAACCGATAGCTCGATGTCGCGCTCGATGATGCCTTTGCCCAGGTGAATTGCTCCCGGCAAACGGCCGCGCGCCCACTCGTTGTCTTCACGAACGTCCACCAGCGTGAATTTTTCACCCGCGTCGAGGCGCTGCTTCACTTCGCGGAAGCTCCATTGCTTGACGCGAGATTTCGCGTCATTGACGATTGCCAGAAATCCCGGCTCATGTTTCATACGCATTTCTCCCGATTTGCCACGAATTCACTGAGGCACAGGGTAACACAAGAAAAAGCAAGACATCGTCGAGGAAGACCGCGGACAGTGACATACTTTCCGATAATCCCAGCGAGTTCAACGGGAGCTGGGCTGCTTTTCAGGCTACCTTCTAAAACGGAAAAGGTTCGCAACGCCGGGCCGCTGGCGGCCCTCGCAGGACCGCCCGCGCACCCTTCGAAGAACTCATCGAACGACGGAAGAAATGCTACCTTCCAGGGATGCCGGGAACCTTCGTCCGAATTTTATAAATGCTGGTACGCGCCACAATGTAAAGGGACTTGAGGTCGGGGTCGCCGAAATTGAGATTGGCAACAGCTTCAGGTGTGTAGACGACTCCAAGCTGTTTACCCTCGGGCGTAATTACAACAATTCCGCCGCAGCACGATTCCCAGATATTTCCCATGGAGTCGACCTTCATCCCGTCGGTGATCCCCGGAAGCGGATCCTTCGTTTTGTCCATAATCACTTCCATGTTTGCCACGTCGACAGTATCGTCAGGTAGCACCTTGTACTTCCTGACGAGACGGGCTCCATTCGCATAGAGATACTTTTCATCCGGGGAAAGTGCGAGCCCGTTCGCACCATCGAGATTTTTGATGATCGCTGTGGTCTTGCCGTCCTTCCACAGGAAAAGTCCGGGGTAATCAATACCCACATCAGGATCCTTGCATTGCAGGCGCAGGCCGCCACAACCCGGCCCGTCGGTGAAGTAGATCGCGCCATCTTTCTTCACGACGACGTCGTTCGTGCCGTTGAATTTCTTGCCATCCACGCTATCGGTCAGTTGGACGCGTTTGCCGTTTTTTTCAATTCGGTCAAGACCGCGGCCGCCCCAGGTGGCGATGACCAAGCGTCCCTCGTTGTCGCGTGCAAGCCCGTTGCACCCAGGCAAATTAAATCTCTTGTAGTCCGGGTCAGTCGGCGGTTTCCCATTGGTCTGGGTAAATCCGTGCCTCCAGGTGTCCCATCCCTGATAGCCGCAGTTATCTAAATACAAGGAAAGCTTGCCATCCATCCCCAGCTTCAAGATCTTGTTTGCGGCCATCTCGGCGAATAGCCAGTATCCCCCGTCTTTCCCCTGCGGCACCCAAACAATGCCCTCAGTAAAATAGAAAAAATCCTTAATGACTGGCTCTACCTGAGCGTTCGTGTCAACCAGTTCATCCATAGCCGGATCCATCCTGAGGATCCCGGTGGGTACCTTGACCGGCGTCTGGGCCGGCGCCTGGGCATACAACCAGCCGAGTCCCAGTCCTGCAAAAAGAAAGCACATCACAACTAACCGAAACTTTTTCATTAGCGCCTCGATGAAACGGATTTGCATTCCAGCAATGGGCGAGCATTATACGCCGCCCTGCGTGATGTCAAGCATATTGACCTGCGAAATTGCATCGTATCCGCTCTCCCGCCAGGTGGCCGCGCGCCTACTCGTTGTCCTTCCGAACGTCCACCAGGGTGAATTTCTCGCCCGCCTCGAGGCGCTGCTTCACTTCGCGAAAGCTCCATTGCTAGACGCGAGATTTCGCGTCGTTGACGATCGCCAGAAATCCCGGCTCATGTTTCATTGAAATTTCTCCTGGTTAGCCACGGAGCCACAGAGTAACATAGGAAAATGCAAGACAACTTCAATGAAAACACGAGTTAGCGGGTTGGCTTCCGACATTTTGAATCTACGGGACCAAGTCCTTTCTACTTAGACGCTATTTTCCACGCCCGCTTCGGCTACTCAGGTTTAGAGAATAATCGTCGCTTAATTTCAGCTTCGGAGGATCAAAAAACCTGGCAAGAAGAATCAAAATGAAATAAATTGAAAAGGAACCTACAAAGAACGCAAACACAAATCCGTATCCTCGTACGCCCAGGCCATAGGAAGCTAACGCCGCAAGCAGATAACTCGCAACAAGCAACCGTCTAAGATAGAAGGAAGACACCGTAAGGCTCTGACCGCAATACGGGCACTTAAACGGGGTGGGAAGACTAATTTCCTGCCGACGGATCATGCCCGTACATGATGGACAGCGTGAACGCGCCATTTCGAACGGTGTGGCAGGCATCAAGCAATAGACTTATCACAGAGCCTCTAGGGCTCGCACGAAGCATTTCAAAAGGTTCTTCAGCGCTACTTCATATCCCGCCAATTTGGTCCAGCCTTCAAATCCACGACGAGCGGCACGGTGAGCTCATAAACGTTTTCCATCGCGGCGCGGACTAGCTTGCGCAGGCGGTCCATCTCTTCGTGCGGCGTTTCAAACAAAAGTTCGTCATGGACCTGGAGAATCATTTTCGATTGAAATTTCTGTTTCGTAAGCTCGCGATCGATGGCGATCATAGCCAGCTTGATCAGATCGGCGGCGGTGCCTTGCAGCGGCGTGTTGAGGGCCGTGCGCTCGGCGAGGCCGCGCAGGTTGAATTGCGAAGATGTGATTTCAGGGACTGGGCGGATGCGTCCGAACAGTGTGCGCGTCGCGCCGGCCTTGCGCGCTTCGGCGAGGGACGCTTCCAGATAATCCTTCACGCCGCGATAGCGCGCGAAATAGGCGGAGATGAATTTCGCGGCTTCTTTCTGGTCAATGCCGATTTGCGCCGCAAGGCCGAACGGCGTTTGGCCGTAGATGATGCCGAAGTTGATGGCTTTGGCCGCGCGGCGGTGCTCGGCATTCTGCGCCATCGGGCCGACGCCGAAAACTTCCTGCGCGGTGCGCGCGTGAATGTCCTGGCCGGTTTGGAACGCCTCGACCAGCACGGGGTCTTTGGAAAAATGCGCCAGAATGCGTAACTCGATTTGCGAATAGTCGGCGGACAAAAGCGCGTAGCCCGGATCGGCTATGAACTCCGCGCGAATCTGCCGGCCAAGCTCCGTGCGCACAGGAATATTTTGCAGATTGGGGTCGGAAGAACTCAGGCGGCCCGTCGCCGCGCCGGTCTGGCTGAAGCTGGTGTGCAGACGTCCGGTTTCGGGATGAATCAGTTTGGGCAGCGCGTCCACGTAGGTGGATTTCAGCTTGCTGATTTCGCGGTATTCCAGAACCTTGCGCGGCAGCTCGTGCAGGAGAGCGAGTTCTTCGAGCACGTCCGCGGCGGTCGAGCGCGGCTTCGACCGGCGCCTGCCGCCGAGCTGAAGATTCATTTTGTCGAACAGAATTTCCGCAAGCTGCTGCGGCGAATTGATGTTGAATTCCGACCCAGCAAGTTTCCAAATGGTTTTTTCGAGGGCGCGGATATCGCGCTCCATCGTGGTGGACATTTTCGCGAGCGCCTTGCGGTCAATGCGCACGCCGTGGCGCTCCATCGAGGCGAGGACGGGCGCGAGCGGAAGATCTATCGTCTCGTAGAGTTCCGCGAGGCCCTGCGCTTCGACTGCTTTACGCAATAGCGGCGCGAGGCGTTGCAAATGATCGGCGCTTTCGCCGGGAGCGCCCGAGAGCGTGACGTTTTCCGCGCGCAGCACCGCGTCGGCGAGGGTATGCTTTGAAGTAGTGGGGCGCAGCAGATACGAATACAGCATCGTCGCGTGGCGAATGCCCTCAACGGGTCCCGCGAGCAACTCGACGAGTTTCGGATCGTGAACGATTTTTGGCCGCGTGGGATCGCGCAGGAATTCTCCGAGCGCGGCGAGCATTTCTCCTTTGGGGTCAGCCCATGCTGTGCGTGAAACTCCTTCGCCAGGCGAAATTTCGATCGCCGCGATCTGCGTGCCAAAGCCTTCGGTTTCGCGTTCGCCTTCGGCGAGCGTGAGCCAAACGGCGACTTCCGTCTTTCGAGGAATCGTTTCGAGATATTTCTTGAGCGCGGCAGGCGAATCGATTGTCGCCGAATCGCTGGCGGCAACGGCCGCCGTGGATGCGGCGGGAAGATCGCGCAGCAGGGAAGTAAAACCCAGTTCCGAGTAGATTGCGCGCAGGGCCTCGATGTCCGGTTCGCGTGTCGCAAGGTCGGACAGGACGAGCTTCACCGGTGCGTTCGTATCAATGACGGCAAGCTGCTTGGACATCAGCACGGCGTCGCGGCTGTTTTCCAGCGCCTCGCGGTAGCGCTTGCCCTCCACTTCGGAGGCATGGTCGAGCGCCGCTTCCGCCGAGCCGAAACGCAAAATCAATTCGCGCGCGCCTTTTTCGCCGATCCCTTTCGCACCAGGAATGTTGTCAATCGAATCGCCCATCAGGGCCATCAAGTCGGCGACCTTTTTCGGCGGCACGCCCATGATTTCTTCCACTTTCGCGTCATCCACGATCAGGTCGGTCTTGTTCGGCCCCGCGCCCGGACGCAGCACGCGCACTTTCCCGCCGACCAGTTGCATCATGTCCTTGTCGCCGGTCACCAGGAAAACTTCGAGTCCCGCCTTGGCTCCCTGTTTCGCCAGCGCGCCCATCACGTCGTCGGCCTCGAAGCCGTCAAATTCGAGAATCGGTAGCTGCATGGCTTCGCACATCCGCCGCACGTAGGGCAATTGAATGGCAAGCTCATCGGGCATCGGTGGCCGCTGCGCCTTGTACTTGTCGAACAGCTTGTCGCGGAACGTCGGCTCGCGCGTATCGAAGACAACTGCGAGGTAGTCGGGCGAATGTTCTTTTGCGAGCTTGCGAAGCATGTTGGAAAACAAATAGGGAACTTTCGTCGGGATGCCCGCTGGACTATTGAGCCGCGACATGGGCGCAAAGAACGCGCGAAAGATCGTGTTCATCGCGTCCACGAGGAATAGTTTTTTCGGTGCGGCCGCTTTTGCCATCGGCGCGAGTATAGCAAAGGGGCGCGCGCCGCTGGTGTGTGCTATTTTATTCTCTCGCGGTTTTCGTCGCTCTTATCCGCTCCCATGCCCAAACGCGCCAAAAACAATACGGAAGAAGTCATCGCCACAACGGCTCCTCCGGAAGCGGCGCAGCCAAAGTGGGCGCCGGCTCCGGTGAAGCTCGATCTGACACAAGTCGAAGCAGATCAGCCCACCATAGACCAAATTTTCGGCCCCGGCGGCGCGCTTGAAAAATGCATGCCCGATGGCTACGAGCACCGTCCTTCGCAGCTTGAAATGGCGGAGTTGGTCGAAGCCGCTTTCCGCGAAAAACGCCACCTGATTGTCGAGGCCGGAACCGGCACGGGCAAAACGCTGGCTTATTTGATCCCTGCGATTCGCAGTGGGCGGCGCGTGGTGATTTCGACGGCCACAAAATCGCTGCAGGAGCAGCTCTTCGAGAAGGACATTCCGTTTCTCCAGAAATATTTCGCGCCCAAGCTGAAAGTGGCCGTGATGAAAGGGCGCAGCAATTTTCTGTGCCGCGAAAAAGTCTACTGCATGGCCGAACAGCCCATGCTGAAGGGTCTGGACGAGATGGACTGGTTCCACCAGATTCGCGATTGGGAAAAAGTGACGGACACGGGCGATCGCGCGGAACTTAATTTTCTGCCGGATGATTCCGACCTGTGGGCGCGACTCGACGCGCGCCGCGACGCGTGTTCCGGATCGAAGTGTCCGGAGTTCAACCGCTGTTTCCTCACGGCAATGCACCAGCGCGCGGCCGAAGCGGACTTGATCATCGTGAATCACCACCTCTTTTTCGCGGACCTCGCGCTCAAGCAGGACGACTTTGGCAGCGTCCTTCCCGAATACGGCGCAGTCATCTTCGATGAAGCGCACGAAATTGAAGATGTCGCCAGCGAGTATTTCGGACGTCAGATCTCAAACTATCGCTTCGATGAACTTGGGCGCGACGCTGAAGTGGCTGTGCGCGTGACGAAAACAGGCGGCGCGGGCTTACTCAAGCACGTTGCCAGGACGCGCGAACGCGCCCGCAGTTTTTTCGAGGCATTCCCGGCGCGCGAAGGCCGCTTCCCATTCGATAAAAATCAGCGCGCGGGATTCCTCGAGCAAAACCGCGAAGCGTACGATGCCCTGATGAACGCGCTGAAGAGCCTCGAGGCGGAAATCGCTTCGCTTCCGGCCAAGCCCGACGAGCTTCTAAACATTGCGCGACGAAGCATGGAATTGCGCGGGGAGTTGAGCTTCCTCTTTGAATCGAGCGAAGGGAATTTCGTCTACTGGTTCGAGCGCCGGGCCAAGGGCGTGTTCGTTGCGGCCACGCCGATTGACGTCAGCACGCTTTTGCGGGAGCGCCTCTTCGAGCCGTTCGAGACGATCATCCTGACCTCAGCGACCCTCGCGGTTGGGGGACGTTTTGATTTCTTGAAACAGCGCCTTGGCGTGAATATGGCCAGCGAGCGCGTTCTGGAATCGGAATTCGATTTCTCGACGCAAGCATTGCTGTACGTTCCGGCGCTGCCCGACGTCCGCGACCCGGGGTTTCCCGAACGCGCGGCCCAGGAAATTATGCGCCTGCTGGAAATTTCACGCGGCCGGGCATTCTGCCTCTTCACCAGCTACAGCCAGATGAACGACCAGTACGAACGCGTCCGCACGCGCGTGCGTTTTCCGCTGCTGCTGCAGGGCTCGGCGCCGCGCACGGCGCTGCTTGAAAAGTTCAGGAACACGGAGGGCGCGGTCCTGTTCGCTACTTCCAGTTTCTGGCAGGGAGTGGACGTTCGCGGCGAGCAGCTTTCCTGCGTCATTGTGGACCGCCTGCCGTTCGCCGTGCCTTCCGACCCGGTCGTCGCGGCGCGCGTCCGGGCGCTGCAGGACGATGGCCGCAATCCATTCGCGGAATATCAGGTGCCCGAGGCGGTACTGGCGCTCAAGCAGGGCTTCGGCCGGTTGATTCGAGCGCGCACGGATCGCGGCATCCTGGCGATCCTCGACAACCGCATCCAGCGCATGCAATATGGTAAAATCTTTATGGAATCGCTTCCGGCGTACGCGACCACCAGGGACATCGCCGCAGTTGAACGGTTCATGCAAGAACCCAGCGAGTGATTGTGTCGCCGCTCCAATCCAGTTTTTATTCATAGGGGAAGGGTTCGGGCTCTGCCCTAGAGCCTGCCAGGAAAATAATGATGTTTCAAGTCAGCGTAGATGAGACTTTTTCCGCAGGGCACGCCCTGCGCAGATACAAGGGAAAGTGCGAGAACGTGCACGGCCATAATTACAAAGTGCGCGTCACGCTCGAGGGGGCCGAACTCGATTCGATCGGCCTGCTCTACGATTTCACCCACCTGAAGCAGGTGATTCGCGACGTGACCCGCGGCGTGGATCATCGATTTTTGAACGATCAGGCGCCGTTTGACGTCATCAATCCCTCGGCGGAAAACATTGCCAAATATTTTTACGATGAAACCACCAGGCAAATGAACGCGGCGGCCAACGGCGCGCGAATTACGAGCATCACGATCTGGGAGACCGACACGACTTCGGCGACGTACCGGCCGTAGACTTTTAGTAGCGTAGGCTTCAGCCTGCGCGCCATTGAATTTCAGAAAAAATCGCGCAGGCTGAAGCCTACGTTACTAAACCCATCATCTATGAACCGTTCTTTTCTCATTATCGTCCTGCCCGCCATCGCCGTGGCCATCGGCTACGTGCTTGTCCTTCGGTGGCTGGGGTACGACCTGGAGCCGTTTCGCTTCGTCGTCGCGGGACTTGTGGCCGTTGCCGCCGTGATTGTTGTTCAGCGGTACCAGCGCCGCAAAGCGTCGCGCCGGAGCAAGTAAACCTATGCAGTTACGGACTGGACCAGAAGGTTCATCCAGTGGTATTTTCTCACGTCCAGGTTGGCCCGGTGGGAATCTGGCTGGGATGAGCGCGGTGCAGAAAGTTACGGCTTGGATTCAGTCGGATGGCTGGCCAGTACGCAAGGTGACTGACACGGGGCGCCAAATGGCGGCAACGCAATTCTGTCCCCATACGTCCATTTCGTAAGGCCGATTTCCCTCCCTTGCGGTAAACTAGGGTAGGTGACTGGCACGGACTCGGTTTTTTCGGGTCTGTCGCGGAGGACAGTTCCGGCTACCCAGATTGCAGGCAGGAATATTACCGGGTTTATCAGAGATCGTTTCGGAAGGTAACTCGCCCGGAATCGCGCGGCGAAAATGGCCGCGCCGTAGGACCAGACCTGGTCCTGTTCGTAGTTTGAAGATGCGCCATGAGGCGCTTGCGGCAGGAGCGATCCTATCGCCTATGTGGCCCGAATTGAGAGATAATGGATTAACCGTGCGGGTACGCCCGGCGGATCTGCGTTGCCAGGAGGCAGTTAAAGATCATGAACCGAAATAAAGCATTCAGGATGGCAATTATGCTCTCGCTTCTCGCCGGGCCGCTGGCGGCCTTGCTGGCCACTGCCACCTACGCGCAGGGCTTTGGCGTGTTGACAGGCACCGTGTCCGACACGACGGGGAAGCCCTTTCCCAATATCACTTTGACGATTACAAACACCGATACGAACAAGAGTTCTGACGTCAAGACCGACGCGAAGGGGCACTACTCCCTAACCGGTGTGACGGGGGGAACGTACAATATCGACGTAAAGTCGAAGGACCAAGCCGGTAAGGACCAGATCATTTACCAGGCGGGCTTCAAGATTTCTTCCGGCACCTCTCCTGTCTTCGACATTAACCTGAAAGACATCATGGAGAAGGATAAAGGTGCCGCCGCGGAGCAAGAGAAGCAGCGCGCCGAAGCCGAAAAGCAGTTTTCCGATTTGAAGACGCACTATGATGCCGGCTTGAAAGCCATAGAGGCCATGAAGGCCGCGCAGGCTCAGCTAGCCGCCACGCCAAAGGACCAGCAAGGCCCTATTCAGGACCAAATTACTCAGGCAGGCAGCACGGCTGTGACGGAACTCAGCGCCGCGCAGGACTTGATGAAGCCGGAAGACCCGAACCGCGCCATCATATTGTCCCGCCTGGGCGAGGCGTATGAAAGCATGAGCAAGTGGCAGGAAGCGGCCGACACATACCAGAAATCCATTGCCATGAAGCCGGACGTCGCCGCGAACTACAACAACCTGGGAAATGATCTGGCGAAGCTCGGAAAAATCGACGACGCCCGCGCCGCCTATCAAAAATATGTTGACCTCAACCCCACCGACGCCGCGCTCGCCTGGCGCAACTTCGGAACCGTGCTCTATAACTCAAACCGCATGAAGGAAGCGATTGATCCGCTGCAAAAGGCCACGACGCTCGATCCGAAGAACGCGACCGCGTGGCTGCTGCTCGGAATCGCCCTGGTCAATACCATGGAATTCAAGACCGAGGGTGACAAAATCACTCCCATCATCCAACCCGGCACCCTCGAGGCCTATCAACACGCCATTGACCTTGATCCCAACGGGCCGATTGGCGCTCAGGCCAAACAGGGTTTGGAATCGCTCCAGGCGATGGGCGTTGGCATTACCACAAAAGTCGGTGACGCGCCCAAGCCGGCAAAGGGCGGAAAGAAGTAGTTTTCCTCAATTCTTAACGCATCCCCGGCAGGGTGTTCTCTTTCGGGGATGCGTTTTTTTTTCAAGTGTGCAATTGAAGTTCCCTCCGGTTTGCCAGCTTCAATTCCTGCGCTCAGAAATGCGTCAGCGTGCCCGTAATTTTAGTCCGCCGCAATGCCCATGAAAAAACAAGGAACGATATCGGCAGCAGGAGGACCGCAAAGATCAGCAGCGCCGCAAGCGGCGGCCACAACTCGAGAAAAGAGGCGTGGCCCAACAGCGCGGCGCGCATCCCCTCAAGGGAATACGTGACCGGAGTCAGGCGAGCGATGAACTGCAGCCATCGGGGCAACACGGAAACCGGATACATCATTCCTCCCACCACGGAAGAAACTCCGATCACGGCCCAATTTACGGGATTGCCTTTCTTGAAGACCAGCAGGTAGCTGGCGCTTAAAATTCCCAGCCCCGAGAACGCCAGAACCGAAGCCGCGAGAACCAGCAGCGCTCCCAGCCAGTTGGCATTGCCTACGGGAAAGCCAAACAACGCCGCGCCCCATCCAAGATAAATCACCGTGCGCAGCGACAACAGAACAAATGGATACAGGCTGGACCCGGCCAGAATCACGGGAAGCGAAGTTTGCGTCACGAGCAGATTTTCCAGGGTGCCGTTTTGCCTCGCGCTCTGCAGACTTTCATCGAAGGTATGCAGCCCGATGGTCAGATAATCAAAGAACGCCAGCCCCACCAGGACAAACGAAAAATAATTGGTTCCCTGCGGAAGAGACTTCTCCAGCTGGGGGCTGTCCACGAACCGCGAAAGAAAATAAAAACTAGCGGCGCCAAACAGCGCGTAGAAAAGCTCGAGAACAAATGCGGCGCGATAACTGCGCGCGACGGCGAGGTCGCGCCGAAACAGGATCGCCAATTTTCGCAGCGTGGAGCCGGCGCCGGACGGTTCCGTCATTGTGTTTCCCGCGCGGCGCGATGCGTCATGTTTTCCAGCGATTGCTCCAGTGTGGCTCCGCCCGAGGCGGCCCTAAGTCTCTCCGGCGTGTCGCAGCCGAGTAAGCGCCCGTGGTCGAGGACGGCCACCCAGCCCGCCAGCTGTTCGACCTCCGCCAGCGTGTGGGAAGCAAACAGCACCGTCGTGCCGTGTTCTCCGACGATCCGTTGCTGAAGAAATCGCCGGAATTCGGCCGCCGCGAGAGGATCGAGGCTTCGCGTGGGCTCATCCAGAAGCAGCAGGGAAGGCCGGTGCAGCATGGCGCGCGCCAGGCCCAGCCGGTGAATGTTGCCGGTGGAGAGCGTGCGCACCTGCTGGTCGAGCAAGGGACCAAGCCCAAAAAGATCGGTGAGTTCCGAGATGCGCCGGGCAGTTTCCGCTCGGGAAAGGTTGTTCAGGGTTGCAAATAGATTCAGATTCTCCCGACCGCTCAACCGTGCATAGAAACAGCCGTCGTTTCCGGTGTGGTAGCCGATCTGCGATCGCACTTTCGCCGGCTCGGCGGCAACATCAAATCCGCAGACCTGCGCGCGCCCCTGGGTGGGAAGCAACAGCGTCGTGAGGATGCGGAGCAACGTGGATTTCCCCGCGCCATTTGCCCCGACCACGGCGAGAACCCCGCCCTTTTCCAGCTCGAATGAAATGCCGCGCAGGGCAGGTACGGTCAACTGCATCATCGGGTGCAGCAGCGCGCGCCATCCGGTCGCCGCGGGCGGGAAATATTTTTCAAGATTTTCTACGCGCAGCGCGAAGGTTTTCACCAACCGCCGTTATATCCTGTCGAACGCCGCGAAACAAGCCCCGCCCGTTTTTGTAACCCACGCGGTTTGTTGAACCACGATTGATGGCTCTGCCGTCAAGTTATCTTCAGAATAAAACGACCAAATACCGTGCCCGAAGACCCTCGATGCGAAGTTGTGCCAGAGCGGATCACCTTTAGCTCCATGCCGATTGGGGGTGCCAATTAAGAACTTCGTCCCGAAACGGTGTTGTGTATTGCCAAACCCGACAGTAAACTTTTCCGAGTTGAATGAAGTTTTTGGCGGCGACGGACCGTAAGGGGGAAATCAGTCTTGCGTGAGACGGGCTAAAGTTCACAGCCCGCTGCCCGGCAGTGCAGGAAGGCAGTTAAAAATCACCAGAGACGGTTTTCCGGGGCTAACGGGGAACAAACAACGATTGTCGGCGTGTGTCTCCCGTCCAAAGTGAGTAGCCTCCCGGCCCTGAATTGATTGACCAAGCTTGAAACTGACGTTTGAACCTTAAGGTGGCGAGGATCGCAATGAAATCGAACAATTCATGGCGAACCAGGCTGGGACAAATTCTTCTCGGCTCGTGGATTGTAATCGCGCTGGTGGTGGTGCGCGGGACCAAGGCAGGAAACGAGCCCGTTCACCTGACGACGGACTGGAGCCATCGGCACCTGGTCTTTTCTCCGCCCCGCAACTTGGGGCAGCATA
>Ga0182024_10003822_pt1 | contig 35301 bp, 35 predicted proteins | sample P32metaG_FD_120480 | JGI IMG/M metagenome (GOLD analysis project Ga0182024, IMG submission 120480) | Permafrost microbial communities from Stordalen Mire, Sweden - P3-2 metaG (Illumina Assembly) | ecosystem: Environmental > Terrestrial > Soil > Wetlands > Permafrost | place: Sweden: Stordalen...
CCGGGCGAGATGATGATGGTCAATCACATAGTGACGCCCTTTGGGCCCGAGCACGACCGGAATCATGTGCGTACCGAGGAAAGCGTTCTCCTTCTTGCCATTCCGCGCCCGCCAGCGCTTGCGTCGCTCCTCTACTTCGCGCAGACCGATCGTGATCTGCGTCGGGCGGAGTTCGGCGAGCGGAAAGGGCTTGAGAACGGGTTCGCGTTCGATTGCCATGGGCTGGTATCCTGGGAATGGGAGGATGATGTCCACGAACGCTACCATACGCACTCCTTCCACGCCCCGGCTTGTTCAGCGAATCGCAAGCACCGCCATTGGCGCCGATGTGATTGCTGGGCTCACGCTCGCCGCCGTCACCGTGCCTGAGCAAATGGCTACCGCCCGACTAGGCCATTTTCCGCCGGAGATTGGCTTCCTGGCCTTCATCGCAGGGACGCTGGGCTTTGCCTTGTTTGGCGCCAGCCGGTATCTCACACTGGGCGCGGATTCGACCATCACGCCCATCTTTGCAGGGTCACTCGCTCTCCTCAGCATGGCAGGCTCGCCCACCATTGCTGCGCTCGCGGCGATGCTTGCCGTTATGGTCGGCGTGATCGTTGCTTTGGCGGGACTGTGCCGGCTGGGCTGGATCGCCAGCCTCTTGTCGGTTCCTGTGACCACCGGGTTTCTCGCCGGAATCGCCGTTCATATTCTTGCGTCTCAACTGCCCGTGCTCTGCGGGGTTCCGCAAGGAGAAGGGGGGTTGCGGGCGAGCCTGGCAAGCCTTGCGGGAAGCCTCGGTCGCGCAAATCCCTACGCCGCAGCGGTCGGGCTTGGCGTGCTCGCGGTCACGGCCGGAATGGAAAAGTGGAACCGCAAATGGCCGGGCGCGCTCTTGGCGGTAGGCGCCGCGGCAATCGCGGTCTTCGTCTTCTCGCTGCAGCGGCGCGGGGTGATGGTCCTTGGCGCAGTGGCGCCGCCCATCCCTCAAATCCGCCTCGCCACCGTCACGCCTGAGGCCGTTTTGCGTCTCGCGCCGCTGTCGTTCCTTCTGGCGATGGTGGTCATGGTGCAATCTGCTGCGACGACGCGCGCCTTTCCGCCTGCCTCCGGCGGTCGCCCGAACGTGAACCGCGACTTCATTGGAGTCGGAATGGCGAGCTTGTTCTCAGGTCTGGCGGGAGCGTTTCCGGTCAATGCGAGCCCTCCACGCACGGCCGTCTCCTCGGAAGCCGGCGCGCGGTCGAAATGGACGGGAGTTGTGGCGGCGGCCGCCGTCGGACTGTTGGCTGCGTTCGGATCGGGAGTGCTGCGGTACGTGCCCAACACGGCGCTGGCGGGCGTTCTCCTGTTCGTGGCCCTGCGCATCATCCGGCTCCGCTTGGCGATGTCGGTCTTGCGCGAAAGCAAGGGCGAGTTCGCACTTATCCTGACAACCGCGCTTGCCATTATTTTGCTTCCGATCGCGTGGGGCGTGGCGGTCGGGATACTGCTCTCTTTGCTGCATGGCATGTGGATGACGACGCGAGCCCGCGCGATCGCACTCGCCCGCATCCCCGGAAGCTCGGTATGGTGGCCGCCGACAGCCGGCTCATCTGCTGAGGTAACAAATGGCGTTCTCGTTGTCGGTTTCCAGGCGCCGCTGACATTCCTTAATGCGGAAGCATTCCTGCGAGAATTTCTCGATTTGCTCGCACACACTCCCTTGCCGGTGCACGTCGTCGTGCTCGAAGCGAGTAGCATCGTGGAGATAGATTACACAGCGGCGCATGTCCTGGCGGACTTGATCCGTTCATTCCGCGAAAAGGGCATGTTGTTCGCCATCGCGCGTCTGGAATCCTTGCGGGCGCAAGACTCCTTCAAACGTTTCGGTATCCTCGATCTGGTAGGCAGTGGAAACGTCTTTCGAAGCGTCTACGAAGCCTTTGAGGCGCTCGCCACTCCCCATGAACGCAAATCTTGATCCGTTCGGGGCCGGATGAACCCTTTATCGCGCTGCGGAGTTGTTATTCGAGCCGACGGCGAAGGGCGATGCCCTGGTGAAGACAAGGCGCTCGCCGGCAATTTGGGAAATATGAGAGTCGACGATGCCGGATCGCGCTGCAGGAGCGTCGATGAACAGCCATACGCCCTATCGCTTCAATTTGCTGGGTGATCGGGGAGCGCGAAACTGTTTGTTCATTGCGCAATGCTTCGGCAACGAACACGCAGTGCTTCTCGCGCGCACGTTGTTTGACAGCACGTTCGTGCGCGTGAAGGCGATCGAAGTCTGGCGCGACGACGTGCTGGTACACCAGGCCAGCAGATCGAGGAACGGGACGTCAACGGATTCGCCGCCGCATTGGGACGCGCGGGCGGGTATGTGAAGGCGATCATATTCGGCTAAAAATGGCCGCGCGCCTTACTGCGCGAACCAGCCAGCTTTGGTCTTGACGGGCGAGCCGGTGTCTTTCCAGCCGCCGCCCAAGGCCTTGTAGAGCGAGACCAGATCTCGGTCGAGCGCCCCGTCGCTCTGCACGAGCTGGTTCTGCGCATTGAGCTGCGTGCCTTGCGCGGTCAGCACCGGCGTGAAGTCGGAGAGACCAGCCCTGTACTGGCTGACGGCGATGCTGCCTGCGCCCAGGGCCTGGGCCAAGGTGTCGTGCAACGCGGCATTCTTCGTCTCTTCGTCGCCATAGCGCGTCAGCGCATCCTCGACATCCTGCAGCGCGCCGGCAACAGACTTCTGATAGGCGTAAACCGCCTGAAGATCCTCTTCCTTCATGGCACCGATGTTGGCGCGGATCTTGCCGCCCGCGAAGATTGGCCAGGAAACGGCGCCCATGGCGCTGTATTGCCTGCTCGAAAGATCGAGCAAATGTCTTAGATCCAGCGAGACAAAATCGAACGCACCGGTCAGATCGAATTTGGGATAGAGGTCCGCAACCGCAACTCCGATCTGCGCATTGGAGGCCGCAAGCGCACGCTCGGCCGCGCGAATGTCCGGCCTGCGACGCAACAGGTCGGACGGCAATCCAACCGGGACGCCGGGCGGGCCCGCGGGAAGCGCACTCGGTGTCGCAAGCTCGTTTTCGAGAGACTCCGGTTGTTCCCCCAACAGCACGCCCAGCGCATGAATCTGCGCGCGTGCCTCGGCATCGAGATCGGGCAGTGTCGCGCGCGCGGTCGAGAGCTGTGCCTGCTGCTGGCGCACGTCGAGATCGGTCACAAAACCGAATTTGCGCCGCGCCCGTACCAGCGAAAGGGTCTGCTGCTGCTGCCCTATTTCCTCGTTTGCAACGGCCGTCTGGCGTTGCAGCGCGCGAAGCGTCAGGTAATCATTGGCAACTTCGGCCGCCACGGTCACCTCGCTGTCGCGGCTGGTCCACACCGCCTGCTCGGACTTGGCTTCTGCGGCTTCGACGGCGCGGCGCGTGCCGCCGAACACGTCGATCTCCCACGACGCGTCGAATCCGAGCGTGTAGGTGGTGAAGCCCCCGCCCGGAAGTGCAAAACCGCCCCCACTCCCGCCGCTTCCGCTTCCACCGCCGCCGAACAGATTGGCGAGCTCGCTCAACCCGGAATTCTGGCTGATATGGGTGTGATTGACGTCGGCGGCGGCGTTAAGTTGCGGCATCGCGGCTGCGCCAGCGACGATTTCCTGCTCGCGCGCCTCTCGGATCCGCGATACCGCGGACCTAAGGTCGAGATTGCCCTGCATCGCGCGGCCGATCAGCGAACTCAATTCGGGATCCCTAAACTGTGCCCACCAGACGCTCAGATCGGCCTGGGTCGCGGCGCCCGCGGGCACAGCGCTCGCGTCGGCGTAGGCCAGCGGCGTAGGAGCATCCGGCTCTTTGTAGTTCGGCCCGACTGTACACGCCGACAGCGTGGTCGCAGTCAGCAGAATCGCGAGGCATCTGCTCATCAGGCGCCCACTTCCATCGTGCCACTCGCTTGCCCTTTTTGCATCAGAAACAGCAGTGGCACGGTCAGGATCACAACAATCATCAGCAGATCGAACACATCGATATACGATAGCATCGCCGCCTGCTGCTGGACGGATTGATAAAGATGCGCCAGGACCGCGCTGTTCGCGCCGGCGCCCTCTCCGCGCAGTGCCTGCGTCATTTGGTTTGTCGCCTGCACATAGTTCGGATTGAGCGCGTTGAGATTTTCGACCAGGCGCGACTGATGTATCTGTTCGCCCCGCGCCAGGAGCGTCTGGACGGTGGAAATGCCGATCGTGCCGCCAAGATTGCGCATCACGTTCATCAGCGCCGAAGCCTGATTGTTCTCTTCGGGCTTCAGCCCAACATACGCGACGATGCTGATCGGTATGAACATGAACGGCAACCCGGCCGCCTGCAGCAGGCGGGCGAAGGCCGCGTTCTCGAACGCCATCCCGGTTGAGAGATGCCCCATGTACCAGAATGCGACGATCTGCATTCCAAATCCGAAGCCAATGAGATACCGCGCGTCCACGCGGCCGCTGAGAACGCCGACAATGGGCATCGCGAGGATGGTAACGGCGCCGCCGGCGGTGAGGGCGAGGCCCGCATCATAGGCGGTGTACCCGAGGACTTCCTGCAGCAATTGCGGAATGAACTGCGTCGATCCGAAAATGACCATGCCCAGTACCATCAGCAGCACGCTGGCGATGACGAAATTTCGCTGCCTGAACAGATGCAGGTTGACGATAGGGTCCTTGCGCATCAGCTCCCAGGGAATGAGGGCGACAAAGGAAAGCGCGGCCACAATCGCGAAGAAAATGATCACAGGCGATGAGAACCAGTCGTCGCGCTGGCCCCGGTCGAGCGTTACTTCCATGCAACCGAGCCAGAGCGCCACCAACGCGAATCCCACATAGTCGATGCTGAGCCCGTCTTTGCGCAACTCGGCCGCGCGGTCTCGGAGAGCCTTGGGTTCGTCGACATAGATCGAAACGAGGACGAGAGAGAGCAGACCTACCGGCACGTTGATCAGAAACACCCAGTGCCAGGAGTAATTGTCTGTGATCCAGCCCCCTAGGCTCGGCCCCAGAATTGGAGCCGTAACCACGACGAGGCCATAAGCAGCGAAGGCCAGCCCGCGTTTGCTCGGTGGGAAGGTATCGGCCAGCATGGACTGCTCGACAGGCGCAAGGCCCCCACCGCCGATCCCTTGCAGAACCCTCGCAGCGACGAGGAAACCGAGGCTCGGCGCAAGCCCGCACAGCAGCGATGCGCCGGTAAACAATCCCACTGAAATCATGTAATAGCGCTTTCGCCCGACAACGTCGGCAAGCCAGCCGCTGACAGGGATAATCACAGCATTGGCAATCAGGAAGCTGGTGACGACCCAAGTGGCCTCGTCATAGCTGGCCGACAGACTGCCCGCGATATGGGCGAGAGCGACATTGGCGATCGATGTGTCCAGGACCACCATGAAGGTGGCGATGGAAATGACCGCGACGATGCTCCAGGGATTGCGTCCGCCCGCAACCGAACGCGCCGGAGTCCAGCCTTCGCGCCTGCTCGCGGCTGACATTCAAGTTTCTCCAGCGCCGCTTGTCGTTACGGCGGACATGTCAACGCACATGAACCGTCGGCACCACGCTCATGCCCGGACCAAGGATGTAGCGGCGGTCTTTCGGACCATCGATGACGATCTTGACCGGCACGCGCTGCACCACTTTGACGAAATTGCCGGTGGCATTTTCTGGAGGCAGCAGGGCAAAAGCCTGTCCCGCGCCCCGCTGGATGGAATCGACGTGGCCATAGAAATCGACATCAGGATAGGCATCGATCCGGATATCGACCTTCTGGCCGGGACGCACCAGATCAAGCTGGCTTTCCTTGAAATTCGCCGTCACCCAGACCCTGAAAGGCACGATCGCCAGCATTTGCGTGCCCGGCGAAACATAGTTCCCGACGGCAACGCTCAACTGGGCAATCGTACCGTCCACTGACGATACGATGCGGGTATAGCCGAGATTGATCTGTGCCTGTTTGAGTTGGGCCTCGGCGGTTTTCAATTGCGCCGAAGCGCCCTGCACCTGAGTTTTGGCGGCCTTGATCTGTGCCAGGGCGCCTGCGGCCTGCTTCTGCGCGGCGTTGCGTTGGGCGGCGGCGTTCACCGCTGTCGCGCGTGCCTGATCGATTTGCTGACCGGCGACGGCGGAAGGCATTGCTTGTCGCAGGCCGCGGTAGCGCGCGAGGTCAAGGGACGCATTCATCGCCTGGGCGCCGGCGCCCGTGACGCTGGCCAGCGCCTGCTGATAGGCCGCCTGGTTTACGCCGATTTGCGCCTCCGCCTGGGCGAGCTGCGCTTCGGCCTGGGCTTCCTGAGCCCTCGCCTGATCGTATCGCGCCGTCGCGTCCGAAGCATCGATCTGGACAAGCAATTGCCCTTTTCGAACTCGCATATTGTCGTTGGTGAATACCTGAATCACCCGGCCTTCGATCTGGGGCGCCAGATGCACGATATGCGCATCGATATAGGCATCGTCGGTATTTTCGTAGTTGCGCGCATGCAGCCACCACCCAACCGCGGCCACGACGATGAGCATGACGACGATTCCGGCAATGACGATGAAACGGCGGCGCTTGCGTGGGTCCATCCCTGAATTCTTCCGATCCGTGGGTTGCCCATTGCCATTGGAGTCATTCGTCGCCCGCCCGCCAGAACCGCTTTGCGGGCCGGCGCTCCGGTTCTGGGTCCGGTCATCCGCCATGGCTTTATCCTTTCGCAGCACAACCTGGCCGGGTCAAACGACGATACCGAAGCAGTTCGCTCAACGGCTTTCCCGCCCGTCCGGCGGTGACATGCTTTCATGCATTGCGAAGGCTTCTATTTGGTTATACTATACATCTAGTTAATTTGGTCAAGCAATCTGATGCCACGTCGTTATTGCAGCCAGACGCGACGTGCGGCCGCGGAATGCACCCGCATTCGCATCGTCGCGGCGGCGCGCAGAATCCTGCGATCGCGGAGGGAAATCTCGGAACTCACCATCGACGCCGTGGCGACCGAGGCGAAAGTCGCCCGCATGACCGTCTACAATGCCATAAGATCCAAGAGCCGTCTGCTGGAAGCGATTTTTGACGACATATCGGCGAGCGGATTACCGGAAATATCTCCCCCGTCGCTCAGCGCTTCCGGGGCGCTCGACTCCTATCTTGTTGCCTTTGCGCATTTTTGGGAATCGGAGCGGATCAGCATCCGCCGCTTGCGGGCCCTCGCTGTGCTGGACCGCGACGTCGAAGCAGCGGTTGCCGAGCGCGAAAAACGGCGCTGGAAACGCACGCTCGAACTCGCCGCGCAATTTTCGGAAGAGAGCGGAAAACCGCTGCCGCAGGAACGCGTCGATCTTTTCCACATTGCGGCAAGCTTCGAAAGCTACGATCGCCTGCGCATCATGGGCCGAAATGCGAAGGAGTCCGCGCGCGAAATCCGTATGCTATGTCGAACCATACTCGAACAGTCCGACTGATCGGGCGCAGGAGATGCGTCAATGCTTCTCGGGGATGATTGCTGTTCGCAAACAGAAATCGCTAAATCGGATGTGCCCGCTCAGCTATCGCCGAGCAGATAGCGCTCGACTGCCTTCGCGAATCCCTCGTCATCGCAACTGTCCGTCACCACCGCGGCCTGGGCCTGCACGTCCGGCGTGGCGTTGCCCATGGCGATGGAAAATCCACTCACCCGAAACATGAGAACGTCGTTTGGCATGTCTCCGATGGTAGCGATTGCGGTAGCGGGGAGGCCGAGCCGCGCCGCATGATAGCGCACGACGGCAGCCTTGTTCGCGACCGGGTTGGTGATATCGATATAATAGGGCTGCGAGCGCGAAACGGACGCCGCACCGTCCAACGCGTCCCGTATCTCGCTATCCGCCTGCAGCACGCGCGCGACATCATCGCTCACGCCGACGATCTTGACGCAGGTCGCGTAGAATGGATCAAAATCTTCGGCAACAATTGGCGCGAATGCGACCGCGCGCGTTTCGCGCGCCACGTGCGGCGCGTCGGGATTGCGGACGTACCAGGTATCACCGGTATAGAGCCAGGTGTCCAACCCGTGCGCGACCAGTAGCTCCGCGGCTCGGGCTGCTGCATCGCGGGACAGTGCATGGCTCTCCAGAACTCGCATATCCGGCGCGGCATAGACACCACCGTTGAAGCCGGCGACAGGTTCCACAATTCCGAGCGGATCGACGAACATCGCCATTCCACGCGGCGGTCGCCCGGAAGTAATTGCGAAGCGGATTTTTCTTTCCCTCAGCCGGACCACGGCGAGGCGGGCACGCGGGGTCAGCACTTTATCCTGAGTGACGAGCGTGCCGTCCACATCGGCAAGCAAAAGGGATATGTTCGATGCCGATGCCATCATAAACCCCGTGAGCGATGACTCACCGCCGCGCGCGCATTAAAGAAAAAGGATGCGGGCGGCGGCTTTCATCACGCGCCAGCGCGAGCGAGCATTGTCGATTCGGTTATTTCTCCCGCATGCCTTTGTTCATCACGTCGCGAATCGGTTCGAGGAAGTAGTTGAGCGCCGTGTGAGAACCCGTCTGCAATTCCACCTCGACCGGCATTCCTGGGATGATTCTGGCGTCCGGGTGATCCTTCAGAATCGAACCATCGACGCTGACATGGGCGAGGAAATAGGGCTGGCCGCTGTGAGTTTCCTCAAGCGTGTCCGCTGAAATATAGGTGACCGTTCCCGTCATCATGGGTAGGCGGCGCGCCTTGTAGGCGCTGAGGTCCACCTTGGCCGTCATGCCGACACGAACTTCGTCGGCATCCTGGGGGCGCAGGTGAGCCTCGACCTCGAGGTGATCATGGACGGGAACAATCTCGAGCACCGGCTCGCCAGGTTTGATCACTGCACCCTTTGCATGCACCTGGATATTGACCACACGGCCGTCAACGGGCGCGATAAGGGTGGTGCGCTGCAACATGTCGCGCGCGCCCTGGATGCGGTCGTTCAGATCAAATCGCTTGCCCTGCACGTCGCGGAGATCCTTGATGACGTCCTCAAGCTGCTGGCTTTTCAGATTGATCATCTGAATGTCGTCTTCGCCGCTGTCCAGCTTTTGCTGCGCGATCTTTTGAACCATGTCACCGCGCGCACCTTCGATGTCCGCCTGCGTGCGCTGCAGATCGAGCAGCTTCGCGGTTGGTTCGAGGCCTTTGGCAACCATTTTCCCGACGGCGTCCGCCTCGCGCTGAATGAGCCCGATCTGCGTATCCTCCGCGGTGATCTGGGACTGGAAACCCTCGATGGCGCGGCTGTTCTCGTCTTTCTTTTCGTTCAGGATCGCGATTTGCTGGCTGAGCGAAGCTTTCTGATTTTCAAAGGCTGTCTGCTCGCCGAGAATTGACTCGGCGACCTTTGGTTCGGATGCGCGCGCCAGAAGCTCCGGCGGAAAATGAATTACGGGATTGCCGTCGCGCTCGGCAACCAGGCGAGCCTCCTGGGCTGCCAACTCGTCCTGTTCGTCCTGGATCTGCTGCAGAACGGTGGCGGCCTGAGTATTATCGAGCCGAACGAGCGCCTGCCCCGCCCTCACCGTTTGACCATCCTGCACCAGGATTTCCTTCACGATTCCCCCCTCGAGGTGCTGGATCAATTTGCGGTGGGATTCCGTGATCACGGTTCCCGGCGCAACGATGGCGCTTTGCAGCGGCGCGACGGATGCCCAGCCCACAAATCCGAAGAAGAAAATCGCCACGATGCTGCCGCCCAGCCATACCACGCGATGCGTGTGCAGGAACGGTAGTACATCATCCGTGGCCGCCGCGGCGTCCTGCGGCCGCATGCCCTTGACCAAACCGTTCCAGCGTTGCCGCAAGGTCGCGGGAGGAGGCTGCAAACCTAACTTTTCTGCGGCGTCGCTCAAGGTTCGGCACCTTTGAATTCTGACTCGTTGGAAGCGGGGTGCACCGCAGACGGCTGAGTCAGCGGCACCACGTTGGCCGGCGTTCCACCGGGCTTTTGGACCGGGCGGGGACCGGTGGTGGCCCGGCCGGTGATGCGAGGCAATATTTCCTGACGGGGTCCGCACGCTTCGGCCATTCCATCGCGCAGGAGCAGAATTTTATCGACGACCGAAAGGGTCATCGGCCGGTGCGAAACGATGATAAAGGTCACGCGGCGCTTCTTGAGCTCGACGATCATTGTCTGAAGCGCCTGCTCGCCCGACGTATCGAGATTCGAGTTGGGCTCGTCGAGCACCACAAAGCGCGGGTCGCCATATAGCGCCCTGGCGATTCCTATGCGCTGGCGCTGCCCCCCGGACAATTTGTGTCCGGAATCTCCAATTTCGGTGTCATAGCCGTTCGGCAGCCCGAGGATCATTTCGTGCGCGCCTGCGAGTTTGGCGGCGGCGACGACTTTCTCCGGATCCCCATCGGCGAGCCGGGCGATATTTTGCCGAACGGAGCAAGCGAACAGCTCGACATCCTGCGGGAGGTAACCGATGTACTGCGACAGCTCCACGCGCGGCCAACTGAAAATGTCCGCGCCGTCCAGGCGAACACAGCCAGTCAAACACGGCCATGCGCCTACGAGCAGCCTCACCAGCGTGGACTTCCCCGATCCCGACGGACCGATGATGCCAAGTGACTCGCCGGCCGCCAGCGAAAAGCTGACGGACGACAGGATCATCCGGCGTGATCCCGATGCGCTGAAGCTTGCTTCCACCACATCGATTCGGCCGTCCGGCGCCGGCAGGGCCATGCCTTCGTCGCGCTTGGGCGCCTGCGCCAAAAGGTCCCGAAGCCGCTTCCATGCAAGATGCACGTTTACCACGTTCTTCCAGGCCGCAACGATCGCCTCGATCGGCGCCAGCGCGCGCGTGCCCAGGATCGAGGCGGCAATCATCACGCCACCGGACGCATGGTAATCCAGTACGAGCAGCGCGCCCGTTCCGAGAAGCGCAATCTGGATGATCAGGCGAAGTGCTTTGGATGTACCCGCGAGAAACGAGTCCTTGTCCGACGCCTTGAGGGATGCCTTGAGCGATTCCACCCAGATGCCAAACCAATGGCTGACGAAAGTGGACGACATGCCGATGCCTTCGAGCACGTCGGAATTCTTGACGCCGTCGTCCGCATAGGCGTGAGCCTTGATGGACAGATCGATGGAACGGCCGAGCATGCGGCTCGTCAGCGCCTGATCCACCATCGCGATTATTCCGAGCAGGACGCCTCCGAAGAATACGATGAAGAAATAGGCCCAATGCAGGTACAACAGGATCATCAGATAGAAAATCAGGAACGGCGTGTCGCACAATTGGCCAATCGTGGGGCTGGCGATGAAGTTCTTGATGGTTTCGAGGTCGCGCAGGCCCTGCCGTGGCGTGAGTCCGCCATTGCGCGAGGAACTGGCGAGCATCGAACGCAACACGAGGGGCGCGACGCGCGCCGTGATGCGCATGCTCGCCCGGACGAAAAGCCGCGTGCGCAAAGAATCCAGCGCCGAAAACACTCCGATCGCAACAACTGCGATGACCGTCAGCAGGAACAGCGTCTCCTCGCTCCGGCTCGAGAGCACGCGATCGTAGACTTCCAGCATGTAGAAGGACGTCGTGAGCGTGAGGACCGCCATCGCCGTGCTGAACAGGAAGGCGTGCCCGAACAGCCGCATGTTGGCCCCGACGGCCGCGAGCAAAGGATCGGGGGCGGTGCCGCCAGGCCTGGATTTGCTTCTCGAAGGCGTGCTCAAGCGCGAGGTTTCCGGATAGTCCTGCCGGGGAGAGGGGTATCACATGTCTTGCCCGAAAGTCATTATGGCGAACAAGCGCTTTTTGCTGCTCGGTCTGGTTCGCCGCTTCCGTCTCGCGACTTCGGTCAAAAGTTAACGAATGGCCGTGGTTGTGCCTCGCACCCGCACGGTGTTGCGTTAAGCGCTCTTATTTGGGCGAGTTGATGGTTACGCATCACACCCGATGCGGCATGTCGCACAATGTTAAGGGAGGCTTCATGCCGACGATTTTGATGAACTCCGGCGCGGCTGCCGCCCTGCTGTTCTGTTGTGGATTCGCGTCGCCGGCACTGGCGGACGGTTCCGACGATACCGCGGCGCCCGAAGACTTTGCGCTGCACGGCCAGCTAACGGTGGTCGATCAGTTCCACCCTGCCTTCCGCTCGCCGTATCGCGGTCCCAACAGTCTCGATCCCGGCAGCCGCAGTGACGAAACGGTGGCGGGGACATATTTCGCGGGCGCGCGCGCATGGCAGGGCGGACAAATTTACGCGGATCTCGACATCGACCAGGGCTTCGGGCTTTCGGGCACCTTCGGTGTCGCCGCGTTTCCGAGTGGCGAAGCCTACAAGGTTGGGGACGCGAACCCCTATCTCCGCCTTCAGCAATTCTTTCTCCGCCAGGACATAGGGCTGGGAGGCGAAGTGCGAAATGTTGCCCCCGGAGCCAATCAGCTCGGTACGACTCAATCCGCAGACAACGTCGTGATCACGCTGGGCAAATTCGCCATGACCTCGGTATTCGATACCAACGCTTACGCACACGATCCAGCCTCCGACTTCCTCAACTGGGCCGTGATCGATTCCGGTGCCTTCGACTACGCCGCGGATGCGTGGGGTTATACTTACGGATCGTGTGTCGAATGGACGCAAAGCTGGTGGACATTGCGCGCCGGTTTCTTCGCCTTGTCGCGGGTGCCGAACGGCAAGGACCTTCAAACCGATTTTACCCAATTCGAACTGGTCGACGAGGTCGAGGCGCGCCTGGATCTCTTCGGTCAGCAGGGCAAATTCAAGCTCCTGGCCTTCCTCAACCAGGCTCGCATGGGAAGCTACGACGACGCAGTGCGTCTGGGAGAACTCACAGGTACCACGCCAAACACGGCCCTTGTGCGCAGATACAATTCACGGCCGGGCTTCGCTTTGAACATCGAGCAGCCCATCCGGGACGACCTCGGCGCCTTTCTGCGCGTGAGCTTCGCCAACGGCGACGAAGAGGCCTACGAATTCACCGACATCGATCAATCGCTGGCAGCGGGGCTTTCGCTCAAGGGCACGGGTTGGGGGCGCAGCGACGACACTGTGGGGCTTGCTGAAATTGTCGACGGCATTTCGAAATCGGCGCGAAGCTATTTCGCCGCTGGCGGCCTTGGTACGCTGATTGGCGACGGAAGGCTGCCGCGTTACAACCCGGAGAACGTCATGGAGACCTATTACAGCGCACAGATCGCGAGCTGGCTTGCAGCAAGTGCCGACTGTCAACTCATCGTTGATCCGGCCTACAATCCCGACCGGGGACCCGTCTCGATGTTCGGCGTGCGCTTCCGCGCGGAGTTTTGACAGCCAAAATCGTCAGAAGCCGCGCAAAAGCGGTTTCGCGTGGCTGCGCAGCGTCACTGGCTTTCCGTCAGCCCGACAGCACCGAAGAACAGGCCTCGATAGCAGAGATGATACCGTCGGTGAGGCGCCCCCCTCTCGCGGCAGCGATATAGTCAGCGACGATCTTGTTCCAGACGGCAGCGCCCACGCGCGCGTGGACGTCACGGTCGGCGAGGATTTCCGCGTAGCGCTCCCCCAGGGAGACGAAAAAAAGCACCCCGCCCTTGCGCTCGCCGCTTGCAAGAATGCGTGCGGCGAACTCCCGGCGAGCCAGAGTCTGCGCGTGATGACGGCGAATGTGACGCGGCACAATGCGGAGGCGGAGCGGCCACCAGTCGAGCAGCAGGCTGAGCGCGACAAACACAATTCCTTCAAGGGCGAAGCCCTCGCGCAACGGAAGTTGCGGCCACGCCCCTGCAACGATGCCGCCCGCGCCAAGTGCCGCAACGGCGCCCCACAGGAGAGGATAGAGGAGATAACGGTCACTCGCCGGTACGACCCATGCGGCGAGATGCACATGCGTGCGCGCTTCCGCGGCGGCGACCGCGTCGCGGATACGGGAGTGATCTTCAGCGGAAAGCCGCAAAACCATCACCAATGACCCGAGGCGCCGCCGCCCCCGAAAGAGCCGCCGCCGCCCGAGAATCCGCCGCCGCCAAATCCACCACCACCAAAGCCGCCACCCCCAAAGCCGCGTGATCCCCACCCGCCGCCAAGAAAGAGGAGGGGCCAGAGGAAGCGGCCGAAGACAAGCCAGATCAGTATCATCACGATGAAACCCCAGGGCGCGCCGCCGTGATGTCCCTGGTCCTGATCCGACGCATTCTCGGCGGTGGGCGTGAGGGTGACACCGCCCAGCACCTTGATGATGGCTTGCGTGCCCGCCAGCGCGCCGGCATCGTAATCCCCGCGTCGAAAAGCCGGCACGATGAACTCGTCGATGATGACTTTGGTCTGCGCATCGGTCAGCTGACCTTCGAGCCCGTAACCCACTTCGATCCGCACGTCGTGCGTGCTCGGCACGACAATCAGCAGCACACCGTTGTTCTTGCCCTTCTGTCCGATGCCCCAGGCGCGGCCGAGCTGATATCCGTATTGCTCGATCGAATAGCCCTGCAGCGATTTGAGCGTGGCGACCACGATCTGATCGCCCGTCTGCTTCTCCTCCTGCGCAAGGAGGGCGCTTAACTGATTCTGGGTTTCGGGCGAGAGCACACCCGCATCATCGACCACGCGGCCCGTCAGGGGGGGGAAGCCCGGAGCGGCGTCGACGCCCTGCGCCGCGAGCAGGAGACAGGCGAGCCCGCAGAGGAGAAGACGTGGCAGGAAGCGCCGCATCAGCCGGTCAGAATTGAACCTTCGGCACCTGCTGTGCCTGCTCGCTGATGGTGAAGGTCTCCTTTACCTTCGCGTCGGGATAGAAAATCGACGCGATCCATCGTCCGGGAATGGTCCGCAGCGTTGTGTTGTAGGTCTGCACTGCGTCGATGTAATCCCGCCGCGCCACCGCAATCCGGTTTTCCGTGCCCTCGAGCTGCGATTGGAGAGCCAGGAAATTCTCGTTGGATTTCAGGTCCGGATAGCGTTCGCTCACCGCCAGCAGCCGGCCGAGCGCACTGCCGACCTGTGCCTGGTTCTGCTCGAACTGGTGGAATGCCTGGGGATTGGAAAGGATGTCGGAGGGGATCGTCATCTGGGTCGCGCGGGCGCGGGCCGCAATGACATCGGTGAGCACCGTCTGCTCCTGATGGGCGTATCCCTTCACGGTTGACACCAGATTGGGAATGAGATCGGTCCGGCGCTGATACTCGTTCTGCACCTGACTCCACGCAGCCTTGACCTGCTCGTCCTGCCGCGGAACCGTATTGATTCCGCAGCCGGAAAGGCCGAGCGTCAGAAGTATCACTGCGCCAAGTCCGGCGACGCCGCGCGCCAGCGATCGAGTCATGATAGCCCCTCTCAAAACACCCGTTCCGCTCTCATATAGGCAAGCGGCGCCCTGTGCCAAGCTCAGGACCCGATGATCGCCGCGTAGCGATCGAGGTCCATATTTCCACCCGAGAGAATTGCGACCGTCGCATGCGCGTCGAGGCCGAGCGCAAGCGCACCCGCAACGGCCACCGCTCCGCTTGGCTCCGCGACCAGGCGCGCCTCACGCGCGATGCGCCGCATCGCATCGGCAATCGCTTCCTCGGACACGGTCACGATGTCATGCACGAATGCCTGGATCTGGGCGAAGGGCAGAGTTCCAAGCTGTGCCACGCGCAGCCCGTCGGCCATCGTGCGCATGGTGAGTTGAGGGTCGACACGCATGAGGCGGCCGGCACGAAAGCTCTCGCGTGCGTCCGCCGCGAGTTCCGGCTCGACGCCGATGACACGGATTGCACGATTGGATTGGACCAGAGCTGCGGCGATGCCGCCGATCAGACCGCCGCCGGAAACGGGCACCGTGACGAACCGGGCCTCCGGGCACTGCGCGAGAATCTCCAGACCGACCGTACCGGTACCCGCCATGATGGCGAGCGAGTCGTAGGGCTCGATCACGGCATAGCCATGTCGGTCTGCAAGCGCCGCACAGGTTTCGGCGCGGCGGATACCCGCAGCATCGACGAGATGAATTTCCGCGCCCCAATGGCGCGTCGCGTCGAGCTTGGTACGTGAAACACCTTCCGGCATCACCACCGCTGCCTTGATTCCAAGCACATGGGCGGCATAGGCGACAGCCTGAGCGTGATTGCCGCTCGAATGCGAGACGACGCCGCGCCTCCGTTCAGAATCAGATAGAGAGAGAATGGCGTTGAAGGCGCCGCGCACCTTGAACGCGCCGATCGGATGCAGGCTTTCCGCTTTCAATCGGAGGCCCGTCGGGGTCATCGCCACGACCGGGGTCTGCCCGACATAAGGCGCGATTCGAACCGCTGCTTGCCGGATAGCTGCCAGTGACAGTTGGGGCGGGACCGCGGGAGCCTCGTTCATGGCAAACTGGAACTTACATCTTTTGGTACGGGCATGCAGCTTTGCGCCTGGTCCGGCGTTTCAGAAGGTGACCGAAAATTGAGCCCGGACATAGTCGCCGTGGCGGCAAGAGGATTGGGATTACAGATGGATAAAAACTGGATGGCGGTCGCGGTCGCCCTGGTGACGATCGCTTCTGGCACGGTGAATGCCGTTGCGCAGACAACGCCCGGCCCTGTCCCGCAGGAGACGCGTTTGGCGCAGGCGGCAAGCGGGGGCGCTAGCGCTTCCGGGGGCGTGACCTCGGGTGGAGCGGCGAGCGAAGCGCCTGCTCCGGAGGTATCGCCACCACCACCCCCGGCAGCCGAGGCGTTGCCGCCGGGACCACCGGCCGGGGCAGAACAGGCCGCGTTCTTGTCGGAGGACACGCTTATCGCGGGTGGTGCCGTAGCGGCGGCCATAATCGTGTGCGCCATCGTCTGTTTCAGCAACTCGAACAGCACCACCACTTCGACGACCGTTCACCACTAAAACGGTCCAGAATTCCGCGGTGACGGGCGGCACCGCTTTGCCGAATAACGATTCCACTTATGCGCGCGCGGCAATAAGTTCGGCGTAGCGCATGCGATCCCCCGCGCTGAAGCAACAAAAAACGATTTGCGAAAACGCGTTGGGTTCGTGGAGAGACTCCACGACTGCATCCATGGCAATTCGCGCCGCCGGACCGGGCGGCCACCCATAGATGCCGGTACCGAGGCAGGGAAACGCGACCTCCGAGATTCCGTTCTCGCGCGCCACGGCAAGCGAATGGCGATAGCACGCGCCGAGCAGCCGGACGGCGTGTTCGCGCGCCGCGGCCCCATCATTCCAGACCGGGGCAACCGTGTGGATCACAAACCTGGCCGGCAGGCGGTGGCCGCGCGTCAGAATGGCGCCGCCCGTCGGACAGCGTCCGATCCGGCGCAGCTCGACTTCCATCTCCGGGCCGGCCTTGCTGCGGATGGCGCCGTCCACACCGCCGCCCATGATGAGCGGCTCGTTCGCCGCATTCACGATGGCCTCGATCGGGAGCGAGCTGATGTCGGCTTCGATCGCGGACAATATTCCTTGAAAACGCGTCACATGTCCTCGCTTGCCCAGGCCTTGAGAAGATGGTGCGCGATCGCGAGGGGAGGCGGAACGCGAATGCCTTCGACATGTCCACCGTCGAGCAGCACACGCGCAACCGCGCGCTCGATCCAGCGCGCTTCGACGAGCTCGTTTTCGTCGAGGCGGATTTCATCGCTTACGGCTTCGGCAAAACAGCCGATCATCAGCGAGGACGGGAACGGCCAGGGCTGTGTCGCGTGATAGACGACGCGACCCGTCCGGATGGCCGTTTCTTCGAAGACCTCCCGGCGAACGGCTTCCTCGATCGTCTCGCCGGGCTCGACGAACCCGGCCAGCGCCGAAAACATTCCGGGCGGAAAATGGCGCCCCCGGCCGAGGAGACATCGGTCACCCTCATGCGCCAGCATGATGACCACAGGGTCGGTCCGCGGAAAGTGCTCGGCCGCACAAACCCCGCAAAGTCTTCGGTAGCCCGCGTCCATCAAGGCCGTTGGCGCCCCGCAGTGGGGGCAAAACCCATGGCGCTGGTGCCAGTCGATGAGCGCCTTGGCTTGCCCCAGCATGGCAACGTCCTTCGCCGGCAACAGGGGGGCGGCTGCGCGCAGGTCGCGGAAACGGCCCAATCCCGCGAGCGGCCCAACCCGTTCCGGATCCGGCGCGGCGGAAATGTCGAGCGCGAAGACCGCGCGCCCCTCGTCCAGTCCCAGAAAAACCCAGGGCGAAGCGGGCAACATCAGCAATTCGCAAAGTCCCGGACTGAAAAACGCCGCTTCCAGGGGGCCATCGTCGGGCCCGATCACGAAAGGCTGGAGTTTCCATAGCGGATGAAACAGGGAAAGCGGATCGGCCCGCTTCGCCGCGATCCAACTCGCGTCGCTCCTGCGGTCGCTCGCGCGGTCAAGCCCGTTTCCGGTGAACGGAATCATTGTTGCGGTCTCCGCCCTGCAAGCGCTGAAGGCTAGCTGGTCCGCGGCGCATGGCAAACGGGCGCACGCACGCGATGCGCGAAGGTTCGCATCCGCCACGCCGGCGGTGTACCTAATCGGTATGAATTTCATTCCGGGGGCCCTACCCGTATTCTTGGCGGAACATGCCGGGTGGGTCGTGGCGCTTATGTTCGGAGCGCTATCGATCGCGGCTGCCGGTTTCGCGGCGTGGCCTGTATGGCAGGCCCACGGCCTGCTCCGCCCGGCGCGCGCGCTGCTCGCGGGCGCCCTCGCCGCGTCCGTCCTCGGAGTGGGGATCGGCTTCTATCTGTTTGTCGGGATGCCGCAACTTGCGTGGCGCGCCGTCGCTCCGCCGGAAGCCGGCGGCGTGCGCGGACTCGTCGCCGAACTGTCGCGCCGCGTGCGCGACCGACCCCGCGACCTCACCGGCTGGACGCTGCTGGGCCGGGGCTATCTTACGCTCGGCGATCCCGAACAGGCGGCGGTGGCGTTCCATCAGGCGAGCGACATCGCACCGGAACAGCAGAGGCCGGAACTTCTCTCAGCCTATGGCGAAGCGCTCACGCTCGCCGCCGACGGCACGGTCACGCCCGAAGCAGAGGCGGCGTTCGACGCCACGCTTCGGGCACAACCACGAGATTTTGGGGCGCGCTTCTATCTCGGCCAGGCATTCGCGGCGCGCCGGGATACCGCGCGCGCGCTTTCGCTTTGGCAGAGCCTTCTGGCGGACTCGCCTCCCAATGCTCCGTGGCGCGCAGGACTGATCGACCGCATCGCCACTCTCGGCGCTCCGGCCGGTAGCACGCCGGATCTCGGCGCGATGGTGAATCGCCTCGCCAGCCGTCTGCAATCCAATCCTCGGGATTTGGAGGGATGGCAGCGATTAATCCGGGCCTATGTGGTGATGGGCGAGGAAGCAGCTGCCCGCGCCGCGCTGGTAACGGCGCGCGCGGCGATGCGAGGAAACTCAAAAGACCTGGCGGCCCTCGCGGCCGAAGCCCGGGTTCTGAAAATCGGAAATTAAGGCTGTCTCTAGCCGCGGACCCGGCCCTGCCATACGGGCCAGCATGTGGAGCGCCCGGCCGCCTTGAAGGCATCGTAGAGGCGCAACTGCGCGTCTTCGGCGTTCCGGCCGGACCCGGTTGTCAGAAAATCCGCCGATCCCGCGCACCAGACGTAAAATTCGTGCTTGCCGGGCGAAAAGAAGTCCGCGTGGCCACTCGAGGCAAAATTTCCCGCCGCCGCTACCCCCGCTGCCGCAAAAATTACCCCGCCTGCCATTGCCCCCAGAACGCGCCGCACGGTCATTTTTTTCTCCTGCCGCTTGAAGGGAACCGGCCCGGCTCCCACAGAGTTCATTTTTCGGCTGTCTCTTCGGATACGGTCCCGACACCTATGCCTTTGGCCCAGCCTCCGCAGGTTAGAGGGTCGGAGCGGACGTGTCACGCCTTTTCCGTTTCTTCCCAGACTCTTAGCCTATGATGGGTTGCCAATCAGGCGCCAATTCGAGTCGATTCGACTCCTTCTGCCGAAAGAGAAAGTTCGATGGCCCGGGCTGCTTTCTCCACCTTCGGCCCGTCGCGCCCGCGAACCACAAGCTGCACGCCGACACCGGTTTCGGAGTAAAAGGGATAGGAACCGATCGCGACGCCGGGATGGTCTCGCTGAATCTGCGCCAGATTGGCGGCGATGTGCCCCTCGCCGACGCGCGCGGAAATCGTCTGCGAGACAACGAGCGGGCCCGACGCCAGCCGGGGCCCGATATCGTCCAGCATCGCGCGCATGATCAGGGGGACGCCAGCCAGCACGAAGACATTGCCGATCTGGAATCCGGGCGCGGTCGAAACGCGGTTGCGGATGAGAGACGCGCCCTTCGGGATGCGCGCCATGCGCCGCCGCATCTCGTTGAACTCGCCGGGTGGGTAGCGCGCAGCCAGCAGGGCCAGGGCCTCGGAATCGTAGTCCACGGGAACGCCGAATGCCCGGCCGACCGCATCGGCCGTAATGTCGTCATGGGTGGGGCCGATGCCGCCGGTCGTGAACACATAGGCGATTATGCACTTGACAATACGTGGCACCCGATCATCGAGCGCTGGCGTCGGCATTCCGATCCGCCGCGTATTGCCTAACCGCCGCTTCAAGTTCCGGCGGCACCACAAACCATGTTGGGCGCCGCGACTGTGGGTTGCCGCCGGGATGTTCCCTGCTCCCATTCCAACGCATGCCAATCCTGAGCCGCCCGTCCCACTCAAACTCCGCAACGGAACAGCGACCAATGCCGTCATTGGGCGACGGGCCGGGATCGCAGAGAACCGTAACGTTAGAGGTAAGACGATATCGGGGCGACCTTACGTCGCGCGCTCTTATGTAGGGCATTAGCGCTCCCCTTTTCTGGATTTGCCGATCTGTGGTGTTTTGCTTCTCTGCTTGCGCTGGGGTGCCTTCTTCGGCTTGCCATCCTTCGGTTTCGCCTGAAGCGCTTGGCCCATGATCCGGTCGAACTCTTTCCCGCTCATTCGCATTTCGTCGGTCGCTTTGGTCTGCGCTGGCTTCATCGGTAAACGTCCTTTCGATTCCCTATGTCCAGAATCACGATGATGATGGGCCGAACCGAATAGAGAATCCTGTAGTCCCCTTGGCGAACCCTGTAAACTGGATGTTCGCCATCCATCACGTCAATGAGTCGCTTGCTTCCGGGACAGATTGGGTTGGCGGCCAGCTTCTCGATCCGCCGTTTGATCTGCCCGCGTATCTTCGTGGGAACCTTTCTTTCAAGATATTTCAGGGCCGCCTCAGCATACGCAAATCCGTACATGGGCGACATGAGCTAGGACGCTATCCTAGCGAGCCTCTTACGCAGCTTCTCACCAGTAATCAGGCGTGCTGGATTTTCTCTGATTTCGGCAAGCCGCCTCCGTGCTACCATCGCGTCCTTGATATCGTCGCGCCGTTCCATCCCCATATCGACTGCCGTTGCCGGCAATTCCGCGCGCGGTTTCATCTCTGCGATTTCCTCCAAGGTAGCTTTGGCCTCATCAATCGCTTCTAAGATTGCCGTGTATTCCGTCGCTAGTGCTTTTTGTGCGTCGAGATCGAATGAACCATCTGGCTTCGCGGGAACTCGGAACGTAACTTTCTTCATTCTGCCCAGCGATGGCCTCGTAACACGGTCGAACCCGAACAACCGTCCATACCCGTAAATGATCGCGGCGTGGCAATATGCCGGGTCGAGATTGTCATCAAGAATCTCCAGACGGCCGCAATGGTCCGTGGTCGCAAACCGTTCTCCCGGTTCTCTGACCGTCATGTTGAAATCGCTATCGATACTCCAGAGAATAGACGGCCGTGAGAAATCCTTCAAATTGGAGACGGCAACAAAGCCATGCTCTTTTCCAAGTTCGACGTTCGCGGAATAAAGCGGAATGCTGCCGCGCTTGGCATAAAATAACTCGCGCTTAAGTACTCGCTTACCTATCCCCCTGCGGAACAGGTGTGCATCCGATAGCGAGACCGTGACGGTTTGGGCCACCAACACATTCGTTTCGAGGGTCGCAAGTGCCGCCGCCCGCCGTTCGAATGCACGGCCGCCGTCGCGCAGCATAGCGCCCAAATCATTGGCACTGATAAATGACTCTTCGTCGATATCTCCAAGCTGCTCGCGCTCTTGGCGCCCCCACCATTTGTTCACGAGCCAGTGCTCATCTGGCGAAAATTTGTCGAGCTGGAATACCTTGCAGCGAGGGTCTGTGGTTTCGAATTTCGATGGATTACCTTGGAAGAGTCGAAAGGCGGCTGACATTCTCGGTAGATCATTGGCTGGAATAATGAATCTCTTCGCGTCGCGCGTCTCTCCCACCTCAGTTATGAGATAAGTAAATACAGGATCGCGTTGTACCGCGCCGGGCGCCTGCTTTTTGCGCAAGACCATTATATAAGTCTTTTTTGGCGTCGAGTAGAACGTATCGACCGGAAGCGATATGATTGCTTCAAGATCGCACGTTTTCAGAATGTGAGCCTTCAGAGCAGCTTCAGAGTGCCTAAGCAACAGCCCGTCAGGAACAATGACAAGTGCGCGCGCGCCCGGCTTCAATCCGTTGACAATGAGCTGAATAAATAGGTTCTCGATACCACTTCCGCGAACCGCGTAGTAGTCTGCCGTTTCTGGATTGTGCTTTAGAAAATCCCGCTGCTTTCCCGTTCCTCGCACAACATACGGCGGGTTCGTCATAACAAGATCAAATTGTTCAACGGGTGCCTCAGCGAGGGAACCGGTTATCGACGTACTGTCCGATTTGAACGTCTCGTTTAGAATCTTGGAGAGACGTTTGATTACCCCTTGCGGGTCTTGTTCAAGCACCTCGGACAGATGTACAAGCATATTTGCTTTGGCGAGAATGATAGTCTTGTCGTCGCGGTCCCACCCGACGTAGCGAAGATTCCGCGCGTCCTTAGATCGAAAGTCATAGGGGCGCTTATTCATTAGCGGTTCCAGAACAAACCCCCCGACGCCGCAGGCAGGATCTGCCAGCACAGCTCCTGTCGGAAGCCTTTCCACGCCACTCATTTCAACCATCGCTTTGACGACGTTGCGCGGAGTGAAGTACTGGCCCCAATTTTTGACGGATATGCTTTTCTTCAGGAAACGCTCGAAGATACGAGACTTGAATTCAGGATCGATACGTCGCAGAGAACCAAAATCGCGGAATCGTTCCAAAATCTGCAGGAGCAGACGCCCCTGATCTCTTACTTTGGGATCAAGCACCATACCGTTTATGATTGATGTACCGTCCGAACCCGCCGGGAATAACGCCTTGATTGCCGGCCGAACGTATTCGTAATAGTATTTCAGGACGACGCTGGCATCTTTTTGAATTACTGTTTGAAAATCGACCGGTAACCCGGACTTGTCCGTTCGTAATACATTGAGATCGGACAGATACTTGAAAATCAGAAACTCAATAAAGGTCGCTAGGCACGCTTCCGGTTCCTGTCCGCACGCAAGCCATATGTCTTGCCACGTTTGATCCGCCAAGATCGTAGGATTGACGGAAGGAAGTGGTTCTAGCGCGGCCCGCGGCTTGTTCAAACTCGTATCGAAACGCAGTAGTGTGCGGGCCAAAAGGGAGCGACCATCGTTAGTTGTAAAATCAATTGGAGAGTCGAGCGGATAATCGTCCTCTCGCTTGATGATTTGCCACTCGTCCGGAGAAACCAAAATCCATGAATTGTGCGTATGGTCGCTAACCCCGCCGAACTCGCACGCGAGCGGCCGACAGTATTCGTCGGCAACCTTTTCGCTCCACTCGCGAACCTTCTCCGGTGAATCGAGAATGCCGCGATCTTTGAAATCGACGACGAATTTTACTAACGGCTCATCTGCGCGACGATCTACAACAAGTCCATCGGGCTTGCGCGTGTGGTATTTTCCATAACTGCGATCAGGAATAATTCCTGATCGCTTGAGCTGATCGAGGGTGGTATTGCCAAGATTGAAGCCTTCGAACGGGCCAACAGGGACGCCCCGGACTCGCCCCCTCCTGTCCAGATAGCCTCTTTGCCGGAGTTCTTCCGACATGATACTTATGTGCGACTCGACGGGCGTCGACGCATGATCTGCCTGCCCACGATTACGCCCTGCGGTACAATGAACGCCCCTATCATCTGCCAGCGCCCATAGATACCTCCTCATCGACCGCGAAAACGACCGAAAGCGCGGGATTCTACGGAGTGTGCGAGCAATTCACAAGGGGGGAATTACGCTCGGCTGGATGGGCGCCGAAGCATGAGGCGCTTGCCGACGATCTTCGGCAGACCATTTGCGGTGCGAGCGCCGTCCGTCATTTCGCGCGTGTTGTATTTGTAGTCCAACTCGGCGAGATAAAGCGGCAAATACTTCGCGCTCACGTGATGGTGCGTGCCGTCCAGAGAACGCTTGCTGTTGCCGAAAAATCCTTCCGCCGTATTCGTGGTCGCGAGGCGCCCGGAAACGTCACGGCGCGCATATTCTTCTTCGCTGTGGTTCACCGTATCGTGCGAGGCGAACTTCCGGCCAGACCGCTTATAGAGCGGCGACTCATCGGTATTCAGGTGGGCCGACTTGGCGACGTGCTTATCGAGCAGCCGGTCGAGCGTCTCGCCAGTGACCTTCGGGACGACGTGCGAGCGGACCCGTCCGCCGCGCTCGATCATCGCCATGACTGCCGTCTTGTTGCCCGTGTAGCGGCGCCCCATGCCACGCTTCACGCCGCCGATATAGGTCTCGTCCGCCTCGACCGTGCCAGTAAGCTGGTCCGCGTGGTCAATGTCCATGAGCGCAAAGCGGATACGCTGGCAAAGGTGCAGGGCAGAACGGTAGGAGCCGATTTCAAGCTGCCGTTGAAGCTGAAGTGCGCTCACTTGCGTTTTGCTCGCGCACATCATGTAGAAGGCAATGAGCCACTTATTGAGGGGAATGTGCGAGTCTTCGCAAATGGTTCCGATGGTTGCCGTGAAGCTCTGCCGGCACTCCGCGCACTTGTAGAGACCGGCGCGGATTTTCTTCTCTTGGTTCGGTGTGACCCTGTAGATGCGATCTTGTGCCGAGTTGCTGCAATGCGGGCATTCCGGGCCATCAGGCCAGCGGTGCTTCTCAAAATACTCGCGCGCGGACTCTTCGGTCGAAAACCGCTTCATGATTTCCATGAGGGTCAAGTCGCCTTGGGGGTTCTTGCCGCTCGGAAGGGTCTTGTGTTTCGTTCTCATGGGCCGAATATAGGCCGTTCTCAGGTATTGTCAAGTGCATAATCGCCAACACATAGGTGAAGCGGGCGCGCAGCGCGTTGAGAGCGGCCACGATCTCGGCCTCGACGTCGCGCACCACGCGGGCCTCGCAGACATCGATTCCGTGGGCGCCGAGAAATTTCGTGATGCTGGCGAGGTTCGTGTCCTGGGTCCGGCCAGAGAGAATCTCGTCGCCGATCACAAGGACGGCGGCGGTCGGGGGTTGGTGGGGCTCGTTTGCCATGACAGGCTGGCGCAGGCGCGCCTTCCGCGTATAAGAAGCGATCGGGAAATCCGGGGCAAAAAAGCATGCCCGCCTGTCGCCAGCAAGACCTCGGCTCCCGTATCGACACGCTTGGATCGCGGACCGCAATACCCAGATTGGAACGATGTTGAGCTCGCAATCCGAAACGTCCATCTCCATAGACGGGCCGCGGCGCGCACGCACCGCCGTGACCATTCATGGAGCGGAGGCGTTCGAAGGCATGCGGCGCGCAGGGCGGCTCGCGGCCGAAGTGCTCGACCTCCTGGTGCCGGAAGTCGTGCCTGGCGTCACCACCGCCGCGCTCGACGCACTGGCCTATCGCTACGTGCTCGATCACCACGCCGTCCCCGCCTGCCTCGGCTATCGCGGCTATCGGCACACGCTGTGCACCTCGATCAATCATGTCGTCTGCCACGGCATCCCCAACGACAAGCCGCTGCGCGACGGCGACATCGTCAATATCGACGTGACCGTGATCGTCGACGGCTGGCATGGCGACACGAGTCGCATGTATCTCGTGGGCGACGTAAAGCGCAAAGCGGTGCGTCTGGTCGAGATCACCTATGAGGCGATGATGCGCGGCATCGCGGCCGTGAGGCCCAACGCGACGACCGGCGATATCGGGCACGCGATTCAATCCTATGCCGAGGGTGCGGAACGCTGCGCCATCGTGCGCGATTTCTGCGGCCACGGCGTCGGCCGGGACTTCCACACGCTGCCCAACATCGTGCATTACGGACGGCCGGGCCACGGTCTCGGTCTGAAGCCCGGCATGTTCTTTACCGTCGAGCCCATGATCAATCTCGGCGGCTTCGGGGTGAAGGTTCTGAATGACGGCTGGACGGCGGTGACGCGCGACCGTTCGCTGTCGGCGCAATTCGAGCACAGCGTCGGGGTGACGGCGGATGGAGCCGAGATCTTCACGAAATCGCCCAGAGGCTGGGACAAGCCCCCCTACGCCTGAGCCCGCGCCTGCCGCCGAGCCTCATTATCATGGCCATCGCGAGCGGCTGCGCACGCGCCTTCTGGAGCGCGGCGCGGAGTCCCTTCCCGATTACGAGCTGATGGAACTGGTGCTCTTTGCAGCCATTCCGCAACGCGACGTGAAGCCGCTCGCCAAGGAGCTGATCCAGAAATTTGGCAGCTTTGCCGATGCGATCGCCGCCTCGCCCGAGCGGTTGAAGGAGCTGAAGTGGCTGAAAGATTCGGCCGTGGCGCAACTCAAGATCGTCGAAGCCGCGGCGGTGCGGCTTTCGCAGACGAAAGTGATCGGAAAAACGGCGCTCAGCTCGTGGAATGCGCTTCTCGACTATTGCGCCGCGGCCATGGCGCGCGCGACCCAGGAGGAATTCCGCGTTCTTTTCCTCGACCGCAAGAATCTCCTGATTGCCGACGAGGTGTTGAACCGGGGCACGGTCGATCATGCGCCGGTCTATCCGCGCGAGATCGTCAAGCGCGCGCTCGAACTTTCGGCCTCCGCCCTTATCCTCGTGCACAACCATCCGAGCGGCGATCCGACGCCCAGCCGCGCCGATATCGACATGACCCGCGAAGTGGTGGAAGCCGCCCGCGCGCTCCGCATCGCCGTCCACGACCACATCGTCATCGGCCGCGGCGGCACCGCAAGCTTCAAGGCGCTGGGGTTGTTGTAAGCGCTTTCCTGTTTAACAGGCGGGATACAGGCGAATCCTTGCGGGCGCAGGCTTCGCGCCGGAAACTTTCCGGATTTCTCCAGCAATTCAAGGCACTTGCGCGAAACGGTTTTCGGGCCCGAACAGGCGCGCTGCGCCTGCAATCGCCTGATACTCGCTGCCAGCGCCGGGGAGCATGAAACAAACAATGCACGATTGTTTCACGGGAAACATCGCCAACTGCTCCCCCACTTGCCGTCCCCGCAACAGCGGGACCCCACTCGGGCGGGGCACGCCAAGTTGCGCGGCTCCCGGAACCCGCTCTATTCTTCGGACCTCCGTTGGGAGTAACAGGAATGCTGCGGCAACCGTCTGGCCACGCAGGGCGCAGGGGATTTTCCGGGCGACAATGGGTGCCGATGCTTTGCGCGGCGCTCTGCGTGGCGGGCGTGCCGGCGCATGCCCGACCAGCCTACACCATGTTCGATGTCCCCCAGGCGACGGCAGGCACCCTTCCCGCCAGCATCAACGATTCCGACGTCGTTGCGGGCAACTACGAGGTGTACTCCAATTTCGCGCCCGGGGTTCCCGAAATCAGCCATGGATTTGTACGGGCAGCGGACGGAACGATTGCGACATTCGATCCCCAGGGTTCGACCGGCACGACCGCGCTGCGCATAAACGATTCGGGCACGATTGCGGGATGGTATGATGACGGAAACAACGTTGCTCACGGTTTCCTGCGCGCTCCGGATGGAACAATCACGACGATCGATGCACCCGGAGAGACCGGCGGAACATACATCGACGACATCAACGCCAAAGGCGCGACGACCGGAGCCTATGTGGACGGCAGCGGAGCGCACGGCTTCATGCGGACGCCCGGAGGGAAATTCACGACTTTCGACATCTCCGGCGGGAGTCTGATTGCTCCCGACTGCATCAGCGACAAGGGTTGGATTGCCGGTGAGTATCAGGCGGCCAGCGCCTATCACGGTTTCGTGCGCGCCCCCGACGGAAGGATCACGACCTTCGACCCTTCGAATTCCATCGACACGCAGCCGTCGGGCATCGATAGCAAGGGTGTGGTCGTTGGCTGGTACGCCGACAACTACGGCTTTCATGGTTTCCTGCGCGCGGCGCAGGGATCGATTGCGGTTTTCGATGCGTCCCAGCCGGGTTCGACCATGCCTCGCGGCATCAATGCGCATGGCGAAGTCGCGGGACAGACCGGCATCAGCCGCACGCACGGATTCTTGCGGTCGCGAGCCGGGAAGGTGAAGAATTTCTCGCCCCCCAATTCGATCTATAGCGACGCCGACGCCATCAACGATGCCGGGACGATCATCGGATATTTCCAGGATCGGCACGACAAGGTTCACGGTTATTTGCGAAGCCGGTAATGTCCCGATCATGAAAGCTGTAAGATCGAACAAAAGAATTTATCACAGAGAGGCTGAGAACACGGAGAAAAAAGCTGGCGCTTCGCGCTGAAAGCGCAAAGTTTTCGTCCGCCGTGCCCTCCCGAGACACCGCAAGGCAACGATGCGTCTTCGATTTGAGGACAGTTTGCGTCCTTGGTTCGCGCGGTCCTTTTCAACCCGCCCGCGGACTCTGTAAGGCAGAATTGCCTTTCGGAAAAATATCTGGCACGCTTTGTCCATGACAACGCTCACTGTCACTGCCAAAGGCCAAGTCACACTCCGGAAGGATGTGTTGGAACATCTCGGCGTCCATCCGGGTGAGAAGATCGCGGTGGAAAAGCTGCCTTCGGGCCGCGTCGAGGTGCGGGCCGCGAAGGGCACCGGCCGGATTTCCGACGCCTTCGGAATGTTGAAACGAAAGAAGGGGCCGCGCCTTTCCATTGAAGAGATGAACCGGATCGCGGGCCGCGGGTGGTCCGGCAAGAAATGAAAATCACGGCCGACACCAATGTGCTGGTCCGGGCGCTTACGGGGGACGACGCGCGGCAATGTGCAGTCGCGCAGAACCTGCTGGCGGAAGCGGACCTCGTGGCGATCACGTTGCCTTCGCTATGCGAACTCGTCTGGGTGCTTTCACGGGGCTATAAGATTTCCAGTTCCGATATTTGCGAAGCGATCCGCAAACTGGTCAACAGCGCCAATGTGGTGGCCAACCTCCCTGCCGCCGAGGCTGGACTCGCCATGCTCGAACGCGGCGGCGATTTCGCCGACGGCGTCATCGTTTACGAAGGCAGATGGCTCGGAGCCGAGACATTCGTATCGTTTGACCGAAAGGCCGTGAAGCTCGCGCTGGAACAAGGAGAGGGGGCCAAGCTACCGGCATAACGCGCTGGTCCGGCGGGCGCCCGTCCGACTTTGATTGTTCCTTCGGACGGCCCTGTCTCGATGACCGTCCGGCGTGCGTTTCCCGCTATTTACAGCTGTCGAATTTGAACGCGAAGATGCGGGTGTCCCAATCGCCGCTGGCGCTGCCGCCATCCTTCTTGTTGTAGTACATCTGGCTGTACCAGAAGGTGCAGTCGTCGGTCGGGTCGATGCTCATGCTGCTGTAGTCGCCCCAGCGCTGGCTGTCGCCGGTTTCGACGGCGCTTCCTTTCGCGGCGACGCTCGGCGCTTCGAGTTTGCCCAGGGGATCGGAGGCGAGCCGCCCGGTGTACCAGACACTGGGATCCTTGGCAGTGCCGGAAGCGCTCATCCCGAGCGCCATGTTGCCCTGCTTGTCCATGGCAGTGCTTCCCATCCAGAGGCTGTCCGCCTTGTTCTGGAATGTTCCCGACTGAAAGAGGGCAAAACTGCCCCCTGAAGGCGTGGCGCGGACCTCATACCAGCGCATCGCCGAAAGCGCGCTGGAACCCGAGCCCGGCGAAACATTGTGCGCCACCACCATGGATTCGTGGTCGCCGAAATTGCGGTAAGCCAGCCGGAACATGAGGCGATCCCCCAATCCTTCCACCTGCTCACCGGGAGAGGGCTGCGGAATACAATTGGAAAACCCTCCGCAGGCTTCGGAGAAGGAGGGCACCGTGATGTTGTTGGGCCCGGTAAAGGTGGACTTCGCGGAATGGGCAAAATTCACATGGAAATCGAATTCCTGCAGCTGATTTGTGCTGTTGCCGAGTTGCAGATAATGATTGGGCGCCCCGCTGGGCGGCGCCGTGGAACCGTCGAGATCGGAAGGCAGAAGGCTCGAAACATTGTTGGGCGTGAAGCAGATCGCGGTGGCCGCCTTTCCCGCCAGCATGCTCGTGCGGTCGTAGGCGCAGGGCTCCGCGGCGCCGCCGTTCAGGTTGGAGGTGCCGTAATAGGCATCGGGCCACACGGCGTATTTTGGATAGTCGGGCAGCGTGCCGCCGTAATCGTATTCATAGCGGTTGTAGGTGCCGGTCGCGTCGGAACTGGTGGAAACCGCGATGCACAGGGCATAGTTGCCGGAGTAGTTCAGATACGACACCAGCCACCGGTCGGCGAGCTTGTCCCAGATCACCACCGGATCGCCCGGGGGTGTGTTTTCGCAAAGGCCGCCGAAGCCCGAAAATATCGCATCGGTGTTGGTGGGCGCCAGCACGATGGTTCCGGTTGCCTTGTCGTAGACCGCATAGTCGAAATTGGTGATTTCCACGAACTGCGTGCTGCCGACCGCGCCGTTGGTGTCGGGCACCTGCGCGTTCTGTTCGTCCTCGCGGACCGCGTCGAAGGAAAATACCTTCGTGGTGTGGACTTTCGGCAGGTAGAAATCCTGCACCGCCGTGTCCTCGCCGGGCGGCCCTTCCGGCAGCGGCCGTGCGTGGCCCGGCTCGGGCATTTCGGTTCGCCGGGATGGCCTTGCCCGCGCAAGCCGCGCCATTTCGCGCAGCGGCAGGGAAACGTCGTGCCTCGCATCCTGGCGCACGATCGGAGTGGCGTCCTGGGCGGACGCTCCCGTGAGTCCCAGTGCCGCATACGCGAAAAATGGTGCACACGAGGCCGCCAGGGCGATTTTCAGCTTCATCGAATCCTCCTCGCGACCTGGAAATCAGGTCGCACGACAGGCTGTGTCTAAAACATTTCCGCAACCAATGCGATAGCAGCGGGACACGTCATGCTTATTGCATCGCTTTCGCCGGCGCGGCTCCCGCGAAGCCCCCTTCGCGAATTCGGTCGATGAGCGCGTCGGAATCGCTGGGGGCCCAGAGCACGATTTTGGCCGGGTAATCCGCTTTCGCATGCACGATTCGAATTCCGCTCGCGAAGAACGGAAGAAGCTTGTAACGGGCAAGAGCGATCACCTCGCCGGGCGCGAAATCGTATGTTCCGAGCAGGAATACGCGCAGTCTCAGGCGTTCGGCCGAAACTTCCAGTGTCGCCAGCGGCCAGCTTGCGTTCACCCAGCCGATCCGTGCCCCGCCCCTTGTCGCGAACACATCTATTGCGCTTCCATCGTAGGCGCAACCGGACCCGCAGCATAGCGTTCCTCCACGTGGCTCCGCGGAGCGCACGCGCTTCGTCGCCACCGAACGCCGCCCTTTTGCGCCGTGGATTTTGAACGCTTTTGTCCCAAAAAAGCTGTCATGAATTGGGTGGTGCGCGGGCGCTTTATCTCGCCGGGATGGGAATGTATTGTGGGATTGGAAGGACCTTTGCAGCTTTCCTTCTGCCAGCCGGAAATCGATCAGGCAAAGCAGAGCGGCGCGGGACGACTGGCTGTGCCATGCCATCCCGACAAATCTGTCATCACGCGAACAGGAACAACTCGCCGCCGCCGCCGAACATCTCAAACGCCTCGTAGAGCCGCCAGAACAGCAGCGGCCTGCCATCAACTCGTCAAAAGGGAAATACCATGACTCTGACTACCATTGACCGCAAGGCAGCGCTCGTCGTCATCGATCTGCAGAAGGGCATTCTCTCCTACCCCACCGTCCACCCGGTGGACGGCGTGGTGAAGAACGCCCGCGCGCTTGGCGGCGCATTCCGGGCGCACGGTCTGCCCGTCGTGCTCGTCAACGTGGCAGGTGGAGCGCCCGGTCGGGCGGAACAGTCTCGCAGTCTCGGAGCGCTTCCGCCGGATTGGACCGAACTCGCTCCCGATCTGGATCCGGGGCCGGAGGATCACAGGGTGACGAAGCGGTCATGGGGGGCGTTCACGAACACGGATCTGGAGGAACATCTGAAGAAGCTTGGCGTGACACAAATCGTGCTCGCCGGTGTCGCCACCAGCATCGGTGTCGAATCGACCGCGCGTCAGGCGCACGAACTGGAGTTCAACGTCACTCTCGCCATCGATGCCATGACCGACATGAGCTCCGATGCGCACACCAACAGTATCGAGCGCATTTTCCCGCGGCTTGGCGAAACGGGCACGACAAGGGAGATCATCGAACTCCTCGCCAGAACCCGCACGTAATAACGGCTCCGCCGCCGCCATTCGAAAAAGGAGCTTCCGACGATGCCCTGGTTTCGCCGCGCGAGGCCTTCGATCTTCCGGTGAAAAATACCTTCCGTTCGCTGAAGAACTTCAACTACCGCGTCTGGGCCGGCGGCGCGCTGGTGTCCAATGTCGGAACCTGGATGCAGCGCACCGCCCAGGACTGGATCGTTCTCACCCAGCTCACCCGCAACAACGCGACCGCTCTCGGCGTGGTGATGGCGCTCCAGTTCGGGCCCCATATTCTCCTGCTGCCCCTGACGGGCTTCGCTGCCGATCATCTCGACCGGCGAAAGCTCCTGATCGCCACCCAGTCCGTCATGGGAGCCCTGGCGCTGGGGCTTGGGATCCTCACCGTCGGCGGGCTTGTGCAATTGTGGCACGTGTACGTGTTTGCATTTCTGCTCGGCTGCGCCTCGGCGTTCGATGCGCCTGCGCGCCAATCCTTCGTCTCGGAGCTGGTCGGGGAAGCCCATCTTTCGAACGCGGTGGCGCTCAATTCGACCTCGTTCAATGCCGCGCGGATGATCGGGCCGGCGATTGCGGGCTTCCTCATCGCGGCGGTAGGGACCGGTTTTGTATTCCTGATCAACGCAGGCTCGTTCGGTGCGGTGATCGCCTCGCTTTGCGTGCTGCGCATCCGGGAGCTTCATCGCACCGCCAGGCCCGTCGCTACCCGGGGGGGCGTGGCCGAAGGTTTTCGCTATGTCTGGAGACGGCCTGAGTTGAAAGCCGTGCTTCTCATGCTGTTCTTCGTCGCCACGTTCGGACTCAACTTTCCGATTTTTATATCCACCATGTCGGTCATCGTCTTCCATGCCGGCGCGAGCCGCTATGGTCTCCTGATCTCTATCATGGCGCTCGGATCGGTTGCGGGAGCGCTCCTAGCCGCCGGACGGGCGAAACCCCATTTTGCGCTCCTCCTCGCCGGCGCCGCCACCTTCGGCGTCGGCTTCGCACTTGCGGCGGTCATGCCCGACTATTGGCTGTTCGCCATCACCCTCGTCGTTATCGGCGTGGCGGCGCAGACATTCACCACTTCGACCATCGGCCTGGCGCAACTATCCACCGAACCCGAGATGCGCGGGCGCGTGATGGCGCTGGTCCTTGCCGTGGCGTTGGGTGGCACGCCCCTGGGCGCGCCGATCGTGGGCTGGGTCGCCGACAGATTTGGTCCGCGTTGGGCCCTGGGCATCGGCGCCGCTTCCGGTCTCGCGGCGGCGCTCGTCGGGCTCCACTACCTCATCAAATACCGCCGCCTGCGCTTCCACCTCCGCGCCGGACGCCTCCGCCTCAGCCTAGACACGGACGAACGCGTTATTGGTGTCGGCGCGAACTAGCGGCTATCCGTGGGAACCCGCGTTCCCCGGATGACATTGGAGTTGCAAGGGCGCGCGAGCCGATTCAGACATAGGCATCAGGAACTTATGTCGTTGGATCGAGGACAATCATGGCGCACCCGGCGGGTGAATCGGATTCGGACGCCGAATTCTCGCGCAATTCAGCAAATTGATGGACGGCGAGACCATCGAGCCCTAAGCTGCAAGCGCTGGATGCTGAGATCGTGGCAGGCCGGAACCCCCTCCCCATAGTCATGCTTTGGGCCATAATACCGGGGTAATGTATCTCCTGCTCCGGGATTCCGGCATTCCCGGCAAGCGGGCAGCCGAGCGAGGCGTGATGTATCAGACGGTACCGTGGCTCCTTCGACAACTTCCGCTATTTTTCCTCACCGCCGTCGCTACGCATTTGATCATGTCATTTGGCCAGACACTCATGCATCACAAACTCGCCCACCATCCACGGGGCGGCCTGCTTTTTCACAATCACATCAAATTCCATCATACGTACTATTGCAAGGATCGTCTTGTTTCGCGGACCTATGTCGGCGACGAGGGCAACAACACGCCCTTCTTTTTCATTCCCGTGCTTCTGGTCGGCGCATGCACATACTTCCTGTTGCCGCTTGATCTCTTCGTGGTTCAGGCAATCACATGCGCTATGTCTTTTTACGCGCTCGTCTTCTTCGACAAGGAGTACCATGTGGAAGGGTCGCGGCTTCAGCGATTTGCATGGTTCAGGCGGAAGCAGGAGCTTCATTTCACCCATCACCGGCATGCGGACAGCAATTTCGCGGTAATCGATTTCTTCTGGGATCGAATGCTCGGTACCTATCGGGGACCGGATCCGGTTTCACCGGGTCCTGTCGAGACCACCCGAGCTCATTGAGTCCCGATTCTTCGGCCTCTGCGCTCCGGTTGTACGCACCCGAGCGCCAGCTCTTTTTTGGCGCATGGGCCGGGGCACCTGTTCTTAACCGATTGCGATGGCGCGATGGGCGGTGAGCGAAAGCGCATTGGCCGTGACCCAGCTTAGCGCCGATTTAAGTCGGCATTGTTCCGCGAAGGCGGCCGGCGACGGTGCCGTGGACCCACAATCATGCAAGTCCACGGACCGAAATTGTGTTCAATTCATGCAGTGACCCGATCGCATGCCGCCTGCGTTGGAGCTATGACAGTTTGTATTTGAACACCGTGCCCTTGCCGCCGGTGCCGCCTGCGGCAGTGGTGCCGTAAAGTGCGTGTCCCAAGTGGATGAGAGTGCCAAGAGCACCGTCCCCGTCCTGGCCGGTGCCAAAGGTGTGCAGGGTCGTCAAGACGCCGGCTGGAGTAATCGAGAACAGTGTGCTGCTGAAATAGCCGTTCTTGTTGTAGCCGGTGCCGGTGACGCCGTAGAACGTGCCGTCCACGTCAATCAAGCCGGCCTCAGGGCCACCCCCGTCGCGGCCCACGCCCGTGAAGCTGTAAAGCACGGTCTCAACGCCAGCCGGCGTTATTGAAAATACCGTGCCGAATTCGGCTAATTTGTTGGCACCGCCGGACTCGGTTGTGCCGTAGAACGTCCCGTTCACGTCAATCAAGCCACCAACGGGATTTGCC
>Ga0182024_10003823_pt1 | contig 35299 bp, 24 predicted proteins | sample P32metaG_FD_120480 | JGI IMG/M metagenome (GOLD analysis project Ga0182024, IMG submission 120480) | Permafrost microbial communities from Stordalen Mire, Sweden - P3-2 metaG (Illumina Assembly) | ecosystem: Environmental > Terrestrial > Soil > Wetlands > Permafrost | place: Sweden: Stordalen...
AGAGCGGGTTGCCTCGCACTAGGGTTCGTGAGGGTTCGCGTGTCCCACGATGACCCGCGACATCACATTGGTGTCGGAGGGGGGACTTGAACCCCCACGCCCTTGCGGGCACCAGCCCCTCAAGCTGGCGCGTCTGCCTATTCCGCCACTCCGACGAGCTGCGTTTCGCTGCACAGAGGCTGCGAAGCGTCTCAGATGTTAGCGCGTAGCCATGATCTGACTTCTCGGACTGTCCCTACGGAGCCGTGTGGGGACTATCCGGCGGAACTCGAAGTCCCCAAGTCTGTGGAAACCACAGCAGCCCGGATCCGTAGGGGTTGGGACCGATGCCCCCGACGTAGTTCGACCAGGCCAGTGTCGTCGGCTCCGCAAACAGGGGCAACGCGATCATCGAATTCCACAAGGCGAGATCTGCTTGGGCGTATAACGGCGAAGCCTTTACCGGGTTGAGTTGCTGAGCCGCATTGGTGAGGGTGGCGTTAAGGGCGGGATCGTTGTAGTTCATCCAGTCCTGTGATCCGTCGACGCCGGGCGGCCCGAGGAGCGTCGTGTACCAGGCGATCGCCTGCGTTGGGTACGGGCTCGACTGGAGGGGGATGATGGCGATGTCGGCCGCGCCCGACGCCAGGGCCATGCCCGTCGCCGGGGCATCGGGACTATCGCGAGTGGTGACTCCGATGCCCTGGTCCATCAGCTGATCGGCCAACATGCCGCTCGCCAGGAGTGCCCAGGAGTCCCCGGCGTCGACCGCCATAGTGAGCACGAACGGCTTACCGTTGGGTTCGACCCACCCACTGCCCGGTGGGCGGGTGTAGCCGGCGGCAGTCAGCAAGCGCGCGACCGACGCGGGATCCGAAACGAGTGGAAACGGCCTGGACGGGGTGGGGGCTCTCGGCGAGGCCGGTGGCGTGTAGGTCGGTAGGCCCAACATCTGAAGGGTCGGGGTCGCCGGGCCCGGATAAGCCCCCTGACCCTGGCTGTAGAGATGGCTGGCCGAGGGGACGATGTTCGAGTTGGCCCAGCCAACCACCGCGTTCACGACTGCCTGTCGGTCGACTGCGTGGCTCACCGCCTGGCGGACCTGAAGGTCTCCGGTCGTCGCCGAGGTGGCGGAGAAGTCGAGCTGTAAGAACGTGGCCGACATTGGTTCGGCACTGTTGAGACCGGGCCGGGAGCCCACCGTCTCAAGGAATTGCGCGCCGAATGAAGAGGGCAGCACCGCTTGGGCAGTGCCGTCGGTCAGCCAGTGGGTCAGTTGCCGGGCTCCGCTCCCGATCTGAATGACCAGGCGATCCAGGTCGGCCTTCTGTCCCCACCAGCGGGGGTTGCGGCTCAAGACGACCTGCTTGCCCGGGACGACCTTGGCGATCTCGAACGGGCCGCCAGAGAGGTCAATCGCTGGATCCACGGTGCTACAGGTCGGGTTCCACCCCACCTTCTCCATGATGTGGGCCGGCAGGAGGTCGTTGAACAGCATCTTCCAGTCGGCGAACGGGGTCCGGAAGATCACAGTGACCGTACGGCCGCCGTTCGTTGGGGCAACCGATTGAATGTCCCGGTAGCCGAGCGTGCTGGCCATCTGGTTGGGTGTCTCGCCCGGGACGGCCGGATCGCCACGCTGTTGCTGCCATGCGTAGAGGAAATCGGCTTCTGTGATGGGCACCCCGTCGGACCACACCGCCCGGGGGTTGATCGAGTACACCACGGTCTGGGGAGCGAGGCTTTGCACTTCGGCTTGGGTGATGACGGCCGAGTCATAGATCGGCTGCCCGCTCGGGCTAACGACGAATGCACTTGGCAGCACCGGCTCAAGCACGACGTGGTTGGCCCAGGTGTTTCCGCTGAGCGAGTTGGGATTGCAGCCGGTCGGGGACTGGTCGATACCGACGGTGACTGATCCTCCGAGCCCGGTAACCCAGGGGATGGCCGAAGGCGTCGTCGTAGCGTTCGCGCTCGAACAGCCAGCAGCGAGGAGCGTGAGGCAGAGCAGCGGGATCGACGTCGCCCGGTGCCACCTCGCCGGGTGGCCCCCGGGAGCGATCACTGCAGCCGGAGATCCAGGGTCAAGGTGGTGAAGGCGAAAATTAGAGCAACGGTCACCGTGATCCGGTCGAGGTTGCGTTCGACGACCGTCGATCCCTGGGCCGCCGCGCCCACGCTTCCCCCGAACATGTCCGAGAGGCCGCCACCCTTCCCGCTGTGCATGAGGATCAGAAAGATCAGCCCCACCGCGGAAAGGACTTCGATGACGATATAGACCCACGTCAGCACCACGAACACTCCCTCACACGGCCTCGGACCACCCAGAGCGGCCTAGGAACGGTAGCAGCCACCGACCGCCCGGATGATGTCGAGGAAGGTGCCCGCTTCCAAGCTGGCACCACCCACCAACAGACCATCCACATCGGGCTCGGAGACCAGTTCAGCGGCGTTTTCCGCGGTGACCGATCCCCCGTATTGGACCCGGACCGTCGAGGCCGCCTCTGCCCCGGCCAGCTCGGCGACCAGGCCCCGGATGAAGACGCAGGCGTCTTCTGCGTCAACCGCCGTCGCCGCCCGCCCGGACCCGATGGCCCAGAGGGGTTCATAGGCCACCACCAGACCACCCAGCTGGGCCGCGGACAAGCCATTGAAGGCCGCTCGGACCTGGACGGAAAGGCAAGTTTCGGTCCTTCCCGCATCGCGCTCGGCTTCGCTCTCCCCTACGCAGCAGATGGGCGTCATCTCGTGGCGCAACACCGCCCGCACGGTGGCCGCCACCGCAGCGTCGCTCATGGCGAAGAGCCGCCGGCGTTCTGAGTGGCCGACCACGACATAGCGGGTGCCCAGACGGGCCAGCATCTGCGGACTCACCTCGCCGGTGAACGCACCCCGGTCCTCGAAGTAGCAGTGCTGGGCTCCGAGGGCGAGTGGGATCGACTCCCCCTCCACCACCGTCTGGACCGTGCGCAGGTCGGTAAAGGGGGGATGGATCGACACGTCCACCGAACCGACATCGGGCGCCTTGAGGCGCAACCCGAGATCCCGCACGGTGTGCAGGGCTTCGATGTGGTCGTGGTGCATCTTCCAGTTCCCACTGACCAACGGGCGGCGGACGACAGACCCCTCGAGATTCGACATGATCGATGCCTCCGGAGTTAGGGCTGGTCGCCCGGGGGCACCCGAGGATGTGGCGCGTTCACCGCGAGGCGCAGCGCCCGCAGTCCGGGTAGATCGCCGCCGTGCTCGACGAACTCCAGCGATGCGCCGCCGCCTGTCGAGAGGAATCCCACGTCATCGGCCAAACCCAGGTGCTCCAGCGCACGGGCGCTGTCACCGCCGCCGACCACGGTGAATCCCGAACATGCAGCCACCGCTTCGGCCACCCGCCGGGTGCCTTCGGCGAACCGCTCGTCCTCGACGACCCCGAGCGGCCCGTTCCACAGCACCGTTCCCGCACCGGCGATGGCTTCGCTGAAGGCCGCTGTGGTCTCCGGTCCGATATCGAGACCCTGCCAGCCGTCGGGGATGTCCTCTCCGAGCACCTTGGAATCCCCACGCGGACCATTGCCGGGGCCCGAGCAGAAGGCACCCCCGGGCTCGAGGGCGACGACGTCGGACGGAAGCAGCACCGGGGTCCCCGAGTGGAGGAGCTTGCGACACTCTTCGAGCCGGCTGAGGTCAAGGATCGAGCATCCCACCTCGTGGCCGAGGGCGGCCAGGAAAGTGAAGGCCATGGCCCCGCCGACGGCCAATACGTCGACCTTGGCGGCCAGGGCTTCGAGCACACCGAGCTTGTCGGCCACCTTGGCGCCGCCGACGATGGCCACGAATGGGCGGGCCGGGGCCTCGAGGAGACCGCCGAGCACCTCGACCTCTCGGGCCACTCGGCGTCCCGCCGCGCTCGGCAGCCTCGCCGGCGGTCCGACGATCGACGCGTGGACCCGGTGGCAGACCCCGAAGGCCTCGTTCACGTAGGCGTCGAACCCGTTGACCAGGTCCTCCACGAACGCCGGGTCGTTGCCCTTCTCGCCCGGGAAGAACCGGAGGTTGTCGAGCAATTCGACCCCCGGACAGAGCCCGGCCAGTCGCTCGCGCACCGGGTTCATGCTCCACTTGAGCTCGGGGGCACCCTCGGGCCGACCGAGGTGTGAACAGGCCGTCACCTTGGCCCCCCGATCGACCAGCCACTCGATGGTGGGGAGTGCCATGCGCATCCGAAAGTCGTCAGCGACCACCAATTCCCCGTCGACGTCGGTCAAGGGCACGTTGAAATCCACCCGCACGAGCACACTGTGTCCGGAGACGTCGGGAAGGTCCTCGAGCAGGGGCAGCCCCTTAAGAGCCCGAGGGCGCGACCGGTCGGTCACCGAAGCGAGCCCTTGGTCGTCGGGGTCCGATGCCGTGGGTTCACGCCCGTCCCCCGACCACACCGACCAGATCGACCAGCCGGTTCGAATATCCCCACTCGTTGTCGTACCAACCCTGCACCTTCACGAGGGAGCTGGCGTCGTCGATCCGCTGGACCATGGTCAGCCCCGAATCGAACGTGCACGAGGCCGGGCTGCCGACGATGTCCGAGGAGACGATCGGGTCCTCGGTGTAGACGAGGTAGTCGGCCAACGGGCCGGTCACCGCGGCGTCGGCGAACGCCCCGTTCACCTCGGGTACGGTCGGCGATCCGTGGACCACGGCGGTGAAGTCGATGATCGAACCCACCGGGACCGGGACGCGCAGGGCCACCCCGTCGAGCCGCCCCTTCATCGAATCGAGCACCAGGCTTGTCGCCCGGGCCGCACCGGTCGAGGCCGGGACGATGTTGATGGCCGCTGCCCGGGCCCGCCGGAGATCCTGATGAGGGAGGTCGAGCAGATTCTGGTCGTTGGTGTAGGCGTGGACCGTGGTCATGAGCCCGCTCACGATCCCGAATGCCTCATCGAGGACCTTCACCATGGGCACGAAGCAGTTGGTGGTACATGAAGCATTGGAGATCACGACGTGCAGATCGGGATCGAAGTCGCTGTCGTTCACGCCCATGACGAAGGTCTTGTCGGCGTCATTGGCCGGGGCCGAGATGATGACCCGCTTGGCCCCGCCCTTCAAGTGGGCCGCCGCCTCGCTTCTGGCGGTGAACCGACCGGTCGACTCGATGACGACCTCCACTCCAAGGTCGCCCCAGGGCAGGTCCGACGGATCGCGCTCGGCCAGCACGATGATGTGGCGGTCGCCCACCACGAGATCGCCATCGTGGACGCTGACGGGCACGGGCAGCCGGCCCTGGGTGGAGTCGTAGCGCAGCAGTTGGGCATTGGTGTCCGGCGAGGTGATGTCGTTGACCGCGACCACCTCGATGTCGGCTTCCTGGGCCAACCAGGCCCGCACGAAACTCCGGCCGATCCTGCCGAAACCGTTGATCCCTACCCGAATGGTCATTGCGTCCTTTCTCTGTGAAGCGCGCGACCGTTCATGCCAGCAGATCCGAAAGCGCCTGCGCCAGTCTGGCAGGGTCGTGGACCAGGCCGTTTGGCCCGGCCAATCCCCGCTCGGCGACCGCTGCGTGCTGTCGGCCGAGCTTCATGCCTGTCGAGGTGTCACACAGCACGACGTCCACCTCCACCCCGTGTCGGCGCAGGGCCACGACGTGGGCCGCCACGTCGTACCCCTCGGTCTCGGGCACCTGGGGGCGCAGATTACAGACGAAGACCTTCTGGGCCGCGGACTGGGTCATCGCCTCTGCGATGCCCGGCACAGCCACCGCGGCGAGAAGGCTGGTGTAAAGCGAACCGGGCCCGATGACCACCTGGTCGGCCTCCAACAGGGCGGCGACCGCTTCGGGGGGAGGGCTGATGTCACCGGGCACCAACGACACCCGGCGGATCCGGCCGGCCGCCGACACCGCCACCTGGCCCTCGACTTCCCCGTGGAAGGCCTCGGCCTTGAGCACGACCGTCTCGGCGGTGGCCGGGAGCACCCGCCCGGTCGCGCCCAGCAGGACCGCCGCCTCGTCGATTCCGGCCACCAGGTCCCCGGTGGCTTCGACCAGACCAGCCAGGATCAGGTTTCCGAGGGCGTGGCCGGCCAGTTCCCCTTCCTCGAACCGGTGCTCGAAGGCCTGGGCCAGGCGGGACGAGGGCTCGGCCAGGGCCACCAGGCATTTGCGCATATCGCCCAGAGCGACCACATCGAGGAGTTCACGGAGCCGCCCGCTCGAGCCGCCGTCGTCGGCCACTGACACGATGGCGGTCACCAGCGCGGTGTACTGCCGCACCGCCCGCAGGGTGACCGCGGTCCCGTGCCCGCCGCCGACCGCCACCACCTTGGGGGCTCGAATACCAGCGTCGATCACCGGTCGATGTCCCGGTGGAACACGGAACTGCCGACATCGTGGGAGACCAGCCGCTCGGCCAGGGCTTGTGCCAGGACGACCGATCGGTGTCGGCCACCCGTGCAGCCCATGGCGACGGTTAGATAGGACTTCCCCTCCCGAACGAAGGCCGGCACCAGCATCCCCAAGAGATCGTCCACCTTGCTCAAAAAGGCCAAGGTCTCGGGCTGTCCCAGCACGTAATCCCGAACGGGTTGATCGAGACCGCTCAGGTCCCGCAGCTCGTCGACCCAGTAGGGGTTGGGCAGGAATCGGCAGTCAAAGAGGAGATCCACATCGAGGGGAACCCCGTGCTTAAAGCCGAACGACAGGATCGAGGTCTGCATGTGTCCTTCGCCGTTGTGATCGTCGGCGAAGATCTCGAGGATCCGCTGGCGGAGCTGGTTCGAATTGAGCTCTCCGGTGTCGAGCACGATGTCGGCGCGCGACCGGAGCACCTCGAGGAGCAATCGCTCGTCGGCGATCGACTCCTCCACCCCCCGGGCGGCGAGCGGGTGGCGGCGGCGGGTCCCTTCGAAGCGACGGACCAATACCTCATCGGCGGCATCGAGGAACAGGACGCGGACCCGATGGCGGGCCGCCCGAAGGGAGTCGAGCACGCCGGGAACGTCCTCGAGATGCTCGCCACCGCCCCGCCCGATGACCAGGGCCACCCGCTCGGCTTCTGAGCCCGGGCGCCCGGCCAGGTCGGCCACCTTGGTGATCAAGGCCGGCGGAAGATTGTCGATGACGAACCAGCCCAGGTCCTCGAGGGTGGCCGCGGCGGTGGAGCGGCCCGCCCCCGACATCCCGGTCACCACCACGAATTCGCTCATCGTTCCCCATTCTCCCCGATGCCGTCGGGGGTTGCGAGGGACCCGGGGTCGGGGGCGGGGGGGAAAGGGGCACGCGGGGTCGCTCCGGAGACGCCCCCGTGCAGCTCGGAGAAGACGGCCTCGGCGACTGCGTCGGGAAGCCAGGCGAGCGCCGTCAGGTCGGCCAGGGCGGCGGCCCGGAGGGCCCGGACCCCGCCGATCTCTTTGAGGAGCCGGGTGCGCCGGGCCGGCCCGAGGCCCCGGACGTCGTCGAGCACACTCGACGTCATCCGTTTGCCCCGTCGTTCCCGATGGAAGGTGATGGCGAAGCGGTGCGCCTCGTCGCGGACCCGTTGGAGGAGGTAGAGGGCCTCGGACCCCCGAGGGATGCGGATCGGCTCGGGGTGCCCGGGCCGGTAGATTTCCTCGAACTGCTTGGCCAGTGCGGCCAACTCGATCTGACCGGTCAGCCCGAGTCGTTCCACCACCTGCTCCCCGACGGCCAACTGGCCCTTGCCCCCATCGATCAGGAGAAGCTGCGGTGGGTAGGCGAAGCGGCGGCGGGGCCGCCGCACGCCGATGTCCTCGACCGCTTCGGCGTCAACGGGCACCTCGGCCCGGTCACTCCCGGTGGCTTCGGTCCGGGCCGCCCGATCTTCGACAAGGGCCCGAAGGCGCCGGGTGAGGACCTCTTCCATCGCGGCGTAGTCGTCGTTCCCGGCGACCGTCGTTACTTTGAATCGCCGGTAGTCGGACTTCTTGGCCAGGGCGTCCTCGAAGACCACCATCGAGCCGACGTAGTCGGTACCCGAGAGGTGGCTCATGTCGTAACACTCGATTCGCAGCGGCGCCTCTCGCAACGAGAGCGCTGCTTGGAGTTCGGTCAGCGCCCGGGACCGGCTGTTGTGGTCCGAGGCCCGGCGCAGGCGGTGTCGGGCCAGGTCCTCCGAGGCGTTCTTCGTGACCATCTCTTGCAGGGCCCGTTTCGAGCCGCGCCGGGGCACGGCGAGATCGACTGGCCCCCCGCGTACGCTCGATAACCAGGTCGTCAACACCTCGGGGTCCTCGGGTGTCTCGGGAACCAGCACCCGGCGGGGCACCTCGGCCCCGGCTCCCGCATAGAGCTGCTCGACCACCCGGCCGACGAACTCCGCTGACGTCAGATCCTCCACCTTGTCCGCCACGAAGCCGCCGCGACCGACCACCCGTCCCCGGCGCACATAGAAGACCTGGACCGCCGCCTCGAGGTCGTCCTCGGCGATGCCCACCACGTCGAGGTCCTCGGGACGCTCGGAAACCATCTGCTGGGTCTCGGCCGCCTTGCGCACCGCCGTCAGGCGGTCGCGCACCCGGGCGGCCCGCTCGAACTCGAGCGACTCGGACGCCTCGGCCATGTCGGCTTCCAATCCGGCCACAACCGGCGCCGTGTCGCCCGAGAGGAAGAGCATGAGGTCCTCGACCATGTGGTGGTACCGCTCGGCATCGACGGCCCCGACACAGGGGCCCGAACACCGCTCGATGTCGTAGAGGAGGCAAGGCCGGCCCAGCCGCTCGTGGCGGGCGAACTTGGTGTCTGAGCAGGTGCGGACCGGAAAGCTCCGGACCAACAGATCGAGGGTCTCGCGCAGGGCCCCGACGTGGCCGTAGGGACCGAAGTAGCGGACCCCCTTGCGCTTTCTGCCCCGTACGACGGCCGGGCGGGGCCATTGGTCCTGCACGGTGACGGCGAGCCAGGGATAGCTCTTATCGTCCTTTAGGCGCACGTTGAAACGGGGCAGATGGGTCTGGATCAACGAGTGTTCAAGGATCAGGGCGTCGACCTCGGTCTCGACCACCACCCATTCGACCTGTTCGGCGAGAGCCACCATCTGGGCCGTCCGAGGGGGGAGGGCGGCGGGGTCCTGCCAGTAATTGGGCAGCCGATGACGGAGGGACTTGGCCTTGCCCACATAGAGCACCCGGCCGTGGTGGTCAAGGAATTGGTACGAACCCGGGGCGTCGGGGATCGAACTCGTGGGGGGCCGCAACTGCACCCCTCCACTCTCGCGTGCCGTGGCCTCCGATCGGGTCGGGCGGAACGCCGGGGGTGGTGCCGGCCACCCGCGGGGCCATCGGCCGCGGGGCGGTCCGGGTCCCCCTACACTGGTCTTCGCCGGCCTGGTATCCCGGCGACACACCGGCTCCGAGGCCGACAACCCCGCGGATGGGCGACCAGGCTGTCCCCGCCGGCCACATCGGAGCCCCCCAGCAAGGGGTACGACATGATCAGGCTTCAAGGTGCGCTCCCTGAGCGTTACGGCGCGGCATCATCTGAGCAGCTCGATGAATGGATCGGCCGGGCCAAGGCGGCCTTGGGCGATCGCTTGCTCATTCTCGGCCACCACTACCAACGCGACGAGGTCATGCGCTGGGCCGACGCTCGGGGCGATTCCTTCGGGCTTTCCCGGATCGCTGCTGACCGCCAGGACGCCGAATTCATCGTCTTTTGTGGGGTCCATTTCATGGCCGAATCGGCCGACGTGCTCACCGGGGAGCACCAGCAGGTGTTACTCCCCGACCTCAACGCCGGCTGCTCGATGGCTGACATGGCCGACATCGAGGCCGTTGAAGAGGCCTGGGAGGACCTGGCCCGGGTGACCGATGTCGAACGGATCGTGCCGGTCACCTACATGAACTCCTCGGCCGCCCTCAAGGCCTTCGTAGGTCGACACGGGGGCTCGGTCTGCACCTCGTCGAATGCCCGCGCCGTGCTCACCTGGGCCCTCGGCGCTGCCGACGGCGCTCCCCGTGGGGACAAGGTCCTCTTCTTCCCCGACGAGCACCTGGGGCGCAACACCGGTTTCCAGCTCGGCTTTGGGGCCACCGACATGGCGTTGTGGAATCCCCGGGCCCATTTCGGCGGCCTGAGCGAGACCGATGTGAAAGGAGCCCGGTTGCTCTTGTGGAAGGGGCACTGCTCGGTCCATCAGCGGTTCCGGCCCGTGCACGTGGACGCATTCCGTCGCGAGCACCCCGAGGGGATTGTCGTCGTGCACCCCGAATGTGCCCACGAGGTGGTTGAGCTGGCCGACCGTGTGGGTTCGACCGACTTCATCATCCGCACCGTGGCAGGAGCACCGGCCGGTTCGGTGCTCGGCATCGCAACCGAGATCCATCTGGTCAAACGTCTCGGCGATGAGAATCCCGACAAGACGGTGGTCTGTCTTGACCCGCTGGTGTGTCCGTGTTCGACGATGTCACGCATCGATCCGCCGCACCTGGCCTGGGTGCTCGAGGGGCTGGAGGCCGGGGAGGTACACAACCGCATCACGGTCGACACCGAGACAGCGGCGTGGGCCCGGGTGGCCCTCGAACGCATGCTGGCGACCGTCTAAAGCCCCTCGAGCGACCTCACCGATCGTCTGACTGCGCCCTTGTCGGGCGTCCGCTTACGTGTTCGGGCCGTCAACAGGTCGAGGAAGGCCCGGGTGGCGGGGCTGATCTCCTCGAGCTCCCTGGTGACGGCGGCCAAAGTCCACGTCACGGCGGGATCGCTCAGGGGAATGCCCCGCAACGTCGGCCAACTCTCGGCCAGGGTCTGGTGAAGGAGCGTCACCCCGAGGCCATGCTCGACGAAGCCCAGCATCGTGTCGGGGTCTTTGACCTCGAATGGCACGGGTCGCTCGGCCGGGGTGTCGGCAAAGATGCGGTCGAGCACTTCGGATCCGGGCGAACGGAGCGGTGGCCCCACGAAGTTCTCCCCGGCCAACGTCTCAAGGTCCACGCTCGCCCGGTCCGCCAGGGGATGATCGGGTCGGCAGATGAAGACGATCGGTTCGGTGATCAAATCGGTGAACGCCAACCGGGAGGGAAGACGGCTCGGTCGGGCAACGCAGACAAGGTCGAGCGTCCCCCGGTCGACCTCGTCGATCAATGAAGGGGAGTTCTCGCGGACGTAGCGGAGGTCAACCGCGGGATGCTGGTGGCGGAAGTCGGCCAGGATCGCCGTCTGGTCCAGGGCCCCCGGGGTCGGGATCCCGCCCACCGCCAGGGCTCCCCGCAACAGCGTCTGGACCTCGTCGACCGCGGTGCGGGCGCGCTCGGCAGCATCGAGGATCCGCTGGGCCTCCGCGGCGAAGGCCCGGCCGGCCTCGGTCAGTTCCACCTGGCGGGTGCTCCGGATGAACAAGGGGCAGCCCAGCTCGCGCTCCAACGCCTGGATGGAGGCCGAGAGAGCCGACTGGCTGATGTGGCAGCGGGCGGCAGCCCGGGTGAAGTGCCGTTCGTCGGCCACGGCCAAGAAAAAATCCAATTGTCGGAGCTCCACCAGCGTTCACCTGTGCAATCGATTAATCAGATCTTATCATTCGATTTTACTTCACAGTGATTCGGTCGAAGACTCGCGGCGGATGGTCCTATCGGCCGAGACGGGAGTTGGAGGTGACGCTGTGAGAACTGATCCCGTGGGCAACGTGCTCGTCGGCGACGCCCCCTCCCTGACCGAGTCCTACTTCTGGGCGATGATTCAACGCTCCTCGGACGCCGCCTTCGTCATCGACGAGGACGGTACGATCCGCTTCGCCAGCCCCGCCGTGTCCATCTTCGGCTATTCCCCCGCCTTCCTGCGTGGTCGCAACGTCCGGGAATTTGTCCACCCCGACGACCTCGACGACGGGGCGAACGTGGCCCTCGTCCGCTCCGGCCTTGCCGCCTCGAGCTCGGCTGCCGTCCAATGGCGACTCCTCGCCGCCGACGGAACCTGGCGCTGGGTTGAAGAGGCCCTGACTGACCTGACCGATGACCCGGCCGTGGCTGGCATCGTCATCAACCTGCGCGACATCACCCTCCGCCGGCAAGCCGAAGATGCTCTCCGCTCATCCGAGGCCCGGTTCCGCCGGCTCTTCGACGGCGGCCCAATCGGTACCGCCGTTGTCGACCTCGAGGGCCGGGTCGTCGAGGCCAACGACGCCCTGCTCGCCCTGCTCGGTTATGGCGCCGAAGACCTGATCGGCCGTCACTTCTCCGAGATCACCCACCCCGACGACCTGGCCGAGGACGCCGCGCTGGCCGACCGGCTCTTCGCCGGTGAGATCGAGCGTTACCAGCTCGATAAGCGCTATATCCGAAAGGACGGGACCGAGATCGTCGGTCGGCTGACCGTGTCCTTGGTCCCCGACGACATGGGCCATCCCCTCTACTGCATTGGGGTGATCGAGGACGTGACCGAGATGGTCCGGGGCCAAAAGACACTGGCCCGCAACGAGGAGCGGCTTCGGATGGCCCTCGACGCCTCCCGGGTGGCCATTTGGGAGAACGATTTCGCCAGCCACCGGATCACCGTCTCGGAAAACTTCGACGAAGTCCTCGGGATCGCCGCCGGCGCCTCCCGCAGCGTCTACGACGGCTACCTCCAGTTCATCCACCCCGACGACGCCGCCGAGTTCCTGGCATTCCAGAACCAGGTCCTGACCGCCGACGACAGCCACGAGTTCGCCCTCGATCACCGCTTCGTCTCCCCCACCCGGGGGCTGCGGTGGATACACAGTCGCGGCCGCCTCATCCGAGACGCAGAAGGAAAAAAGGTCCGCATCATGGGGGCGGTCATGGACGTCACCAACGACCGGACGGCCGAGCGCCAGCGCCTCGAGTCCGAACAGGTCTTCCGCCACACCGTCGAGGCCACCACCGACGCCTTTGTCGGGATCCGCTCCGACGGGGTCATCACCGACTGGAACCAAAGCGCCCAAGCAATCTTCGGCTGGACGACCGAGGAGGCCTGCGGCCGGCACTTCGAAATGGTGATCCCGCCCGCGGCCCGCCCCGGCCGCCGCAAGGCGCTGGCCCGGGTCGCGAAGCATCCAGATCGAAGCCGGATGGCCGCCGGTCCGGTGGAGACCACGGCGCTCACCAAAGATGGGCGGATGATCCCCGTCGAGGTGTCCGTGGTCGGGGTCGAACGCGACGGCGACTGCGGGTTCAACGCCTTCGTCCGCGACATCACCGCCCGCAAGAACGTCGAAGCGGAGTTGGCCCGCCAAGTATTCACCGACGAACCCACCGGCCTGCCCAACCGGGCCCTCCTCCAGGACCGCCTCGACGGCGCCCTCTCCCGATTCAAGCCCGACAACTGGCTCGCCGTACTGTTCGTCGACTTTGACCGGCTGAAGGTCGTCAACGAAAGCCTCGGGCACAGCGCCGGCGACGACGCGCTCAGCGCCATTGCTGACCGGCTGGCCGCCGCTGCCCGCCCCGGCGACACCGTTGCGCGTTTCGCTGGAGACGAGTTCGTCATCGTGGCCGAACGGCTGGCCTCGGTGCACGCCGTCACCGAACTGGCCCGGTCCATCCTCGTCGCCTGCTCGGAATCGCTGCGCATCGACGGTCACGAACTCCGTCCCGGGGTGAGCATCGGCATCGCCCTGGCCGCCAGCGACTCGACCGCCGACGAGCTCCTGCGCGACGCCGACCTGGCCATGTACCAGGCAAAGGAACGCGGCCGGAACCGCTTCGAATTCTTCGACGTGGCCATGCGGGAGGAGGCCATCCACCGCCTCCACCTCGAGTACGAACTCCGCCTGGCCATCGACGACGACCAGCTCCGGGTCCACTACCAGCCCATCCTCTCCGCCGACGGCGAGCTGGTCTCGGCCGAGGCCCTGGTCCGTTGGGAGCACCCCGAACGGGGCCTCCTCCCGCCCGTCGACTTCATCCGCCTGGCCGAAGAGACCGGTCTCATCGTCGACCTGGGTGAATGGGTCCTCCGAGCCGCCTGCATCCGGGCTGCGGCCTGGCGGCGGGAGGTGCCCGAGCTGTCAATGGCCGTCAACATCTCGACCCGCCAGCTCATCGAGCCCCGTCTTCCTGGCGTCATTGCCGGGATCCTGGCCGAAGTGGGCCTCCCCCCAAGTGCCCTCTGCTTGGAGTTGACCGAGTCCACCCTCCTCGAGGACGAAGCGCGAGCGCACGACTGTGTGGCCGAACTGCGAGGCATCGGGGTCCAGATCGCCCTCGATGACTTCGGGACCGGCTACTCCTCACTGACCTACCTTCGTCATCTCCCGGTCCAGTTCCTCAAGCTCGACCGTTCATTCGTCAGCGGCCTGGCCGACAACCCCCAGGACGCCGCCATTGTCGGCTCTACCATCCAGCTCGCCCACGCCCTCGGCCTCAAGGCGGTGGCCGAGGGGGTCGAGACCTCCGAACAGCTCGAGGCCCTCCGGCGGCTCGATTGTGACCTGATGCAGGGATTCCTCTGGTCTTGTCCCCTGCCACACGAAACATTCGAGGAGCAGTTCCTGGGCACCGTGCTCTCCGGGTCTGCCCGCCAGTGACCTGAGTCATAATTGAGTCTGCGCGAGGGAATTCTCGTCACTCCTCGCGCGTTGTGCCTATCGTCAGCGACGACAGGAGGCACAAATGCCGCACGGCGGGCTCACGCCACGCTTCGCTCCCGGTCGGCTCGTGTTTTCACTCGACCTCGGCCTTGATGCGTTCGAGGGTGGTTTGCATGCCGTTGCGGTTGGTCCGACCCCGGGCCCATCCGAGAAGGGCCCAGTACACCCGGAGCGGCGCGGTGTTGGCGAGCTCGAAGGACTCGGTGACGTCGGTCCCGTCACCGGTGGGGTCCAACCGATATCGCCAGACGTTCAACGGCTTGTCGCTCGGGCCCACCCCGAAGCCGAACTCGCGCTCGGGCACGCATGCGAGCACGGTGCACGTGGTCCAGTAGGTAGGGCCCCAGCCGTTGCGCTTCACATGGCCGCGGAACCGGGCGCCAACAGCGGGGCCCGATGCGCCGTCGAGCCATTGCGCCTCGAAGGTCTCCGGACTGTACCGGCCGATCTTGGTGACGTCGCTCACCAGATCCCAGATCCTTCCCGGGGGCGCGACCATGTGAACGGTTACCGAGTCATGCATCGGCCAACCCTACGAGAGATTTCTCTCGGCGCCGCCTCGTGCTGATCCGCGTCATGGCAGCTCAGGCGCCGGTGAGGAGGCGTCCGGCGGTGCCGCCGAGGTAGGCGGCCATCGATTCGGCGTCGAGGGGGAGGGCCCGAGCGGCTCGGAGCGCGCGGCCCATGGCAAAGAACGGGTGGTCCGAGGCGAAGAGCACGCGGCCCCGACCCCGCGAGGACCCCATGAACCCCACCAGGCCGGGGTCCATGTACTTGGCCGAATAGGCCGAGTTCGACAGATAGAGCGAGGGCCACTTGAGCATGTACTGCATCAAGAGGGCCTCGAAGGGGTGTCCCATATGGGCCCCGATGATGACCAACCCCGGGAAGTCGATGAGCAGGTCCTCGAGCAGCTCTGGATGCTGGCACGCCGAGCGCACGCGGGGTCCGGGCACCCCGACGTTGATCGAGACCGGCAGTCCGAGCTCGCTGCAGGCCGCATAGAGGGGGTAGTAGAGGCGGTGGTTCAACGGGTACTGGTGGACGAGGGGTGTCACCCGCAGGAGGGCCAGTCGCCCATGACCGGCCAGGTCACGGAGCCTCGCCACCTGCTCGACCGGTCGCTCGGGGCGGTCGGCCACCGCGGCGACAAGGAACCGTCCGCGGTGCCGGTCGGCGTCGGCCAGCAGGCCTTCGATTTCCAGACTGCAAAGAGCCCCGGCCAGGACCCCGACGTCGACGCCCACGGTGTCCATGGTGGCAAGCAAGGCGTCGAGCGGTGTGCCGACCGACAGGTCCGTGCCGAAGAGTTCGCCGATGCCCTCATTGGTGGTCTGTGCCGCGAAGGCCTGCGCGGCGCGGGCTGACAGGGCGTTGACCCAGAGGTCGACGACGGTCACGGGCCGACCTCTCGGGCCTTGCGCATCCGGCGGAGCCCGCCGTTGATGGCCGAGGTGATGAGCGAGTCGTTGTCGCCCGAGATGAAGTGGTGCACCCGCCGTTCGAGCAGTACCCGCAGGATCGGATTGAAGGCCTCGTAGGTCTCGGTGAAGTGGATCCGGGTCCGTCCCTCGACCAGGCCCTCGAGCCGGGTCCGCCCTTCGGCTTGTGACCACAGGGGTTTGCCGATGGCGTCGTACTTCCACGATTCCACCGGGGTGACCTCGGTCAGCCACTCCCAACTGTGCCCGACCCCACCGGTGAGCAGGTACCGGGGCACCCGGAAGGTGCAATGGCGGATCAACCCCTCCCCGGTCTCATCGCCCGGGTGGAGGATCTCGATCGAAACGCCCGTCGACGTCTTGGGTCGCGGCCCGCGGTACCAGAAGATCTTCCACACTTCCTCGGGAGTCCCTTCCACCTCGACGCTGTAGTGGTGTCTCTGCAACGGTTCAGGCCTCCTGGCGGTCGCCGGGCGACCTTGGAACGGGCCCGAATGTAGCGTGACCCGTCGGGCCGCCGTCGAGCCCGACGAGCCGATCGTCCCCACCGCACTACAGGACGATCACCACCCGTTTGCGTAGGTCTCCCGGTGGGTCTTGTCGACAACCGGGAGCCGGCGGGGTGGGCCCAAGACCCGCTCGGGCCAGCCCAGGGGGACGACGGCCATGGGCACCACCTCGGGTGGGAGTTGGAGCAGGGCCGACAGTTCGTCCCCCGCCGTGAGCGGCAGGGTGGTCATCGCCGAGCCCAGGCCGACGGCGGTGGCCGCGAGCAGCAGGTTCTGGGTGGCCGGGAAGATCGACGCTGACAGCGACGAGGGATGGGCTAGGGAGGTGTCGGCGCAGACCACCACCAGAACCGGGGCGGCCGCAATGCCGCCGCGGGCCCCGTGGTCGACGTCGGCCAGGAGGGTCGGGGCGAGGCGCCCCTCGGAGTACTGCCGGGCACCGCCTTCCCACGCCCGACGTCCGAGTTCGCCCACCGCAGCCCGCTGATGCGCGTCGCGCACGACCACAAAGACCCACGGCTGTCGGTTCTCGGCGCTCGGGGCGAAGCTCGCCGCCTGCAACAGCCGCTCGATGAGTTCGTCATCGACCGGATCGTTCCGAAAGCTCCGACACGCGCGCTGGCGACCGACCACCGCGAAGAAATCGGTCACGGCTCGGTCCCGGATCCGGCGTGACCACGGTCGGTCCCTGAGGTCTTGTCGACGCCCCTGGCGTTCCCCCGGGCATCGACTTCGGCCGCGTCGACCATGGACCACATCCGCGCCTGCTCGACCTCGGACATGTGCGGATCCTTCACCTTCCAGGTGACGACGGCCCGGAGCTCTCTGGTGACGGCGCCCCGGTCGAAGGGCGACATGAAGCCGGCGATGAGGCGTTGGCGGGCCTTGGCCATGATGGCGCCCCAAAGCGCCCCCGTCGGGACATCGCCCGAGGCGAGCAGCACCCAGGTCAGGGCCACATCCACCGCTCCATCCCCGCGACGGGCGTTCGGCCAGTCGATGACCACCGGCCCGGTGGGACTCAAGATGACGTTCAGCGGATGCAGGTCCAGGTGGACGAGCACCTCTCCGGTGCCCACCGCGGACACCGGGAGCCATTCGGGACCGGCGATGTCATGCAGGCGTCGGTGCAACGTGGCGAGCAGCGCACCCTGGTGATGCAGCGACCACGGGCGCCGTTTGATCCCCTCGACCATTGAGGGGCCGTCGATCCGTTCCATGACCAGTTCCAGGCCGTCCGGGCTGATCTCCTCGACGGCGGGGGCCGGATAACCGTGGGAGCGCACATAGTCCATCACCCGCGCCTCGCCGGCCATCGACCGGCCATTGCGGGAGCGTCGCAAGACCAGGCCCGGGCCGTATTCGAAGATGTCCGCGTCCCGACCCGAGGCGAGAAGAGCACCAGGTGCCTTCACCGCGCGCCACGCGGACCGGTGGATCCCGAGGAGGGGGCACCGCCTCGGCCTTCAGTCACGGGCCCAGCATCGCACGCCGAGCCCTCGGTGGTTCAAGGCAGACGCATGTGCATGCGGACCACGCTGCCTGAAGCGAATGTGCGCACCTGGACCAGCTCACAGATCTGATTGACGAGCCACAATCCTCGGCCCCCCTCGATTGTCAGCGGTGGTTGTACCCGACCGACGAGGGGCTGATCGATACGGCCGTGGTCTTGGACCTCACAAATCAGGGCGCCGTCCTCGGTCCATATCCGAAGCCGCCCTCCCCCGTCGCCGTGCCGCAGGCTGTTGGTTGCCACCTCGTTGACCGCCAGGATGAGATCGGACGTCCGGGCGGTGTCGAGGCCGGCCGCCCGGGCGTGTTCGCCAACCGAGGTCCGCACCTGCTTCAGGCCATGATCGTCGAACTCGAAGACCGTCGCCGGCGAAGACGGTTCGAGCAGGGGCGCGTCGAAGGGGGCTTCGACCGCCTCGAGACCGGCGAAGTGCTCACTGTGGTGACGGGTGCCGTTCTCCAAGATGAACGGGTGGCTCCGTCGGGCCTCGGCGATGACCGACTCGTCGAGCGCATCGACGTCATAGGGGCAGAGGAGTCGCCAGCCCGCTGTTTCGGCAAAAGCCAGGTTCAACAACTCTTCGTGGCGCTGGCACTCGACGAGCTCGGCCGGCGTGCGGCCGGGCCAGATCGGCTCGCCGATGCCCCGGATCGGCCGTGCGTCGTCTTGTCGGGATACAAATTCCTTCCAGACCGCGATGATCCGGGCCGGGTTCGAACCAACGACCATCATGTCGGTAAAGGTGATCCCGGCGCCCGACTCCCCGAGCAGGGCCCGAAGCCGGTCGATCTTCGCCGCATTCACGACAACGAGCATGGCGGCGTTGTCGGCCCGTCCCTCCTCGATGAAGGGCACGGTCGCCGAGAGGAAATCGTCCTCCCCGGCGTAGAAGAGGACCTCGTGGCTGAACGCCGAGGATGAATGCCGGTGCCCCGGGACCGTGGTGGTGGTCATGGGCTGGCTCTTGCGCGTCCCCATCGAACCGCCACGGTGCGGGGGTCTCGGCCCATGGCCAGGATCTGGCGCGACCGCCCGACCGAGGCCCGATCCACCGTTTTTTGCGGGCGCATGCCCAATATCATCCCCACGCCCGGCGACTTCGAACCCTCCCAGCTCGGATTTTGTCGCTCCAGGAGGGAAAAACGCGTCGCGGTGCCGGGGCTGCGGGCGGGACGGGCCTACCGGCCGAGGACCGGCCGCAGGACCTCACCGGTGTAGCTGCCGGCCGTCTTGGCTACCTGTTCGGGCGTGCCTTCTGCCACCACCCGGCCCCCTCCGTCGCCCCCTTCGGGCCCGAGGTCGATGACCCAGTCGGCGGTCTTGATCACGTCGAGGTTGTGCTCGATGACCACGACGGTGTTGCCCTGGTCCACCAGTCGCCCGAGCACGTCGAGCAGGCGTCGGGTGTCCTCGAAGTGCAGCCCGGTCGTGGGCTCATCGAGGATGTAGAAGGTGTGGCCGGTCGGCCGGCGGCTCAATTCGCTCGACAGCTTGACCCGCTGGGCTTCGCCGCCCGAGAGGGTCGGGGCCGGCTGGCCCAGTCGGACGTAGCCGAGCCCCACGTCCACCAGCGTCTGGAGGTGTCGGGCGATGGGAGGCTGGTTGGCGAAGAAGGCCAAACCCTCCTCACACGACAGGTCGAGGACGTCGGCGATCGATTTGCCCCGGAACGTCACTTCCAAGGTGTCGCGGTTGTAACGGGCTCCCCCACAGATCTCGCACGGGACATACACATCGGGCAGGAAGTGCATTTCGATCTTGATGGTCCCGTCACCCGAGCAGGCCTCGCAGCGTCCACCCCGTACGTTGAAAGAGAAGCGTCCGGGCAGGTAGCCCCGCACCTTGGCCTCGGGGGTCTGGCTGAACAGGCGGCGGATGTGGTCGAAGACTCCGGTGTAGGTGGCCGGGTTCGAACGGGGCGTGCGCCCGATCGGCGCCTGGTCCACGTCGACCACCTTGTCGAGGTGCTCGATCCCCTCGACGGTGCTGTGGCGTCCGGGCGGGGTCTTGGCCCGGTGGAGGTGCTGGGCCAGGGATCGCAGCAGGATGTCGTTGACCAACGTCGACTTGCCCGAACCCGAGACCCCGGTCACGCTCACCATGCACCCGAGCGGGAAGGCCACGTCGATGCCGGCGAGGTTGTGCTCGCGGGCCCCGCGGACGCTCACCACGTCGCCGCTGCCGGGGCGCCGGCGCTCGGGGATGGCGATCGACCGGGTCCCCGCCAGGTACTGGCCGGTCAACGATTGCTTGTTGGCTAGCAGGCCCTTGCGGCCGGTGACCGGTCCGGAATGAACGATCTCACCGCCGTGCTCGCCCGCCCCCGGACCAATGTCGACGACATGGTCGGCCGTGCGGATGGTCTCTTCATCGTGTTCGACAACGATCACGGTGTTCCCGAGGTCGCGCAGGCGCAGCAAGGTCCCGATGAGCCGCTGATTGTCGCGCTGGTGCAGTCCGATCGACGGCTCGTCGAGCACGTAGAGCACGCCGACCAGGCCACTGCCGATCTGGCTGGCCAAGCGGATCCTCTGGGCCTCACCCCCCGACAACGTGCCGGCCGATCGGGCGAGCGAGAGGTAGTCGAGGCCGACGTCGAGCAGGAACTGCATCCGCTCGCGAATCTCTTTGAGGACCCGGTCGGCTATGAGGTGGTCGCGCTCAGAGAGCTCGAGCGACTCGACCGCTTCTACGGACTTGACGATCGAGAGGCTGGACAACTCGTAGATGTTCATGCCGCCCACGGTGACGGCCAAGGACTCGGGTTTGAGCCGGGCGCCCCCGCAGTCCGGGCAATCCACCTCGCGCATGTACTGCTCGATCTGCTCGCGCGACCAGTCCGACTCGGATTCGCCGTGCCGCCGGCCGAGCCAGCTGATGATGCCCTCGTAGTGCGAGAGATACGAACGGGTCCGGTTGAACCGGTTCTTGTACTGGACGTGGACCTGTTTGGTCCCCGACCCGTAGAGGACCATTTTTCTGTCCTTGGCCTTCAACTTCTTCCACGGCGTGTCGACCGAGAATCCGCCCAGATCGGCCACCCCGTTGATCAGGCCGGTGAAGTACTCGCTGCGGGCCCCGGCCCAAGGAACGAGCGCACCGTCGGCCAACGAGAGGGACGGGTCCGGCACGACAAGGTCGGGATCCACCTCGAATCTGGTGCCGAGACCGTCGCAGGTCGGGCATGCCCCGTAGGGGGTGTTGAACGAGAAGCTCCGGGGAGCGGGTTCTTCGAAGCTCAGCCCGCAGTGGGTACATGCGAGGTGCTGACTGAAAGTGATGGCCTCCTGTTCGCCTTCCTCTCCCATCACCGACACCTCGGCCGTCCCGCCGGTGAGCGCGAGGGCGGTCTCGATCGATTCGGTCAGGCGGGCCCGGATGCCGCTGCGCCGGACCAGGCGGTCGACCACCACCTCGATGGTGTGCTGTTCGTAACGGGCGAGCGAGAGGTCGCCGCGGTCGGCCAGCTCCAACGGGACCCCGTCCACTCGGGCCCGGGCGAAACCTTGTTTGGCGAAGTCATCGAGCAGCGCGCTGTATTCGCCCTTGCGACCCCGCACCACCGGGGCCAGGATCTGGAATCGGGTCCCCTCTTTGAGTTCGAGGACCCGGTCGACGATCTGCTGGGGCGTCTGACGGGCCACCGGCCGGCCGCAGTTCGGGCAGTGGGGATGCCCGATGCGGGCGTAGAGCAGGCGCAGGTAGTCGTAGACCTCGGTGATGGTGCCGACGGTCGAGCGGGGATTGCGTGAAGCCGATTTCTGGTCGATGGAGATGGCCGGCGACAAACCCTCGATGAAGTCCACGTCGGGCTTGTCCATCTGCCCGAGAAACTGGCGGGCGTAGGACGAGAGGGACTCGACGTAGCGCCGCTGGCCCTCGGCGTAGATGGTGTCGAACGCCAGCGACGATTTCCCCGAGCCCGAGAGCCCCGTGAACACCACCAGGCGGTTCCGGGGCAGGTCGACAGAGACATCTTGGAGGTTGTGCTCGCGCGCCCCACGGATGATCAAACGGTCGGACACGTTGGGAGGATACCGGTCCGAGGCCCCGTTCGGAACGGCCCAAGACCTCGAACGCGCCGGGGTGTGACGAGCGGGCGCCGCCGGACTGCTTCCCGTCATCTCCTAAGTATACGAACATGTGTTCGTCGACGGCGCGGACCCTAAATCCCCGCTGATTGGTGGCTCAGCGCCCGGGTCGGGCCGGGGTGGCGGCCCGGTCCTTTTGTGTCCCCTCGGTGTCGGTTTCCTCGGGGTCCCCGCCACCGTCGTCGGGCTCGGTGACGGCCAGGGGAACCGGGACCCCACCGGAAAGTCGTAGCTCAACCAACTCGTCTCGGAGCAGTGCCGCCTCTTCGAAGCGCAGCTCCGCCGCGGCCAGGCGCATCTCCACTTCGAGCTCGTCGATCAATCCGGCGATCTCGGCCGGCGGCTCGCCGGTACCGGCCCAGCCCGATCCGCCGACCGCTTCTCGGGTCCGCACCACCCGTCCGGCCTTCCCCGAGCGCACGTCGGCCCGGCTCCGTTTGGCTCGGCCGCTACCGCCCCCGCTCCCCCGCAGGCGCTCGAGGATGTCGGTCACGGCCTTGCGGATGGTCTGGGGGTCGATGCCGTGCTCGGCATTGTAGGCAATCTGGCGCTCCCGACGGCGCTGGGTCACCCCAACCGCCTCACGCATCGAATCGGTGATGGTGTCGGCATAGAGCACCACCCGGCCATCGACGTTGCGAGCGGCCCGGCCCATGGTCTGGATCAGCGAGGACGCCGAGCGCAAGAATCCTTCCTTGTCGGCGTCGAGGATGGCCACCAAGGACACCTCGGGGAGGTCCAGACCCTCACGCAGCAAGTTGATGCCCACCAACACGTCGATGGAACCGAGGCGGAGTTCGCGCAGGATCTCGATCCGGGTGATGGTGTCGATGTCTGAATGCAGGTACTGCACCTTGATGCCGGCGTCGGCCAGGTAGTCGGTGAGGTCCTCGGCCATCTTCTTGGTCAGAGTGGTGACCAGCACCCGGCCGCCTTTGGTCACCGCGTCGTCGATCCGGGCCATCAGGTCGTCGACTTGGCCCTTGGTCGGCTGGATGACTACTTCGGGATCGACCAGCCCGGTGGGGCGGATCACCTGTTCGACGATCTGGGCCGAGTGCTCGAGCTCGAAGGCGCTCGGGGTGGCCGACACGAAAACCGCCTGGGGCACCCGATCGACGAACTCTTCGAAGCGCAGAGGCCGGTTGTCCATGGCCGAGGGCAGACGGAAGCCGTGGGCCACCAGCACCTCCTTGCGGGAGCGGTCGCCGGCGTACTGGCCGTGGAGCTGGGGCACCGCCACGTGGCTCTCGTCGACAACGACGAGGTAGTCCTTCGGGAAGAAATCGAGCAGGGTGAAGGGCGGCTGGCCGGGCTTGCGGCCGTCGAGGTGACGGCTGTAGTTCTCGATGCCCGAGCAGATCCCGGTCTCGGCCAGCATCTCGAGGTCGTGCTCGGTGCGCACCCGCAGCCGCTGGGCTTCGAGGAGCTTGCCCGCCTCGTCGAACTCCCCCAGTCGGTGCCGCAGCTCCACTTCGATGGAGCCGATGGCCCGTTGGATGGTCTCCTCGCCGGCCACGTAGTGGGTGGCCGCGTAGACCACCACGTCGGTTTGTTCTTCTCCCATCTCGCCGGTCAACACATCGAAGGACACGATCCGCTCGACGGTGTCCCCGAAGAACTCCACCCGCAAGGCCGTCTCCTCATAGGCCGGGTGGATCTCGACGGTGTCGCCTCGGGCCCGGAACGTCCCGCGCACGAGGTTCATGTCGTTGCGGTCGTACTGAAGATCCACCAACCGTCGGAGCAGTGCCCGTTGGTCGTACTCGTCTCCGACGGCGAGGCCGAGGATCCGGTCCCGGTACTCGTCGGGAGATCCGAGTCCGTAGATGCACGAGACCGAGGCCACGACGATCACATCGCGGCGCGTCAGGAGCGAGGCGGTGGTGGCGTGGCGGAGACGATCGATCTCGTCGTTGATCGACGAGTCCTTCTCGATGTAAGTGTCGGTTGTCGGCAGATACGCCTCGGGCTGGTAGTAGTCGTAATAGGAGACGAAGAACTCCACCCGGTTCTTCGGGAACAGGTCACGCAGCTCCGAGGACAGCTGGGCGGCCAGGGACTTATTCGGTTCGATGATGAGGGTCGGGCGCTGCGCCTGCTCGATCATCCAGGCGATCGTCGCCGTCTTCCCGCTTCCGGTGATGCCCTGGAGGGTCTGATAGTGGTCTCCGCGGCGGACCCCCTCGACCAGCGCCTCGATGGCGGCCGGTTGATCGCCGGCCGGTCGAAACGGGGAGACCACCTCAAATTCGGGCATCGGATCGATGGTACCGGCCCGCTGTGACCCACCCGGCGGTGCCTGCTTCAGGGCAGCTGGTTCCGCCGGCGCTGTTCAATCCAGTCCCACAGGCGGTCCACCTCGGTCCCCAGGTGCTCGAGGGTGGAGGAATTGTCGATGACCATGTCGGCCTCGCGCAGGCGATCTTCCCTCGAGATCTGGGCCGCGATGCGCGCCTCGGCGTCCGACCGGTCCATCCCACGGACCGCGACCAATCGTTCGAGGGCCACCTCGACGGGACAATCGACGACGACGACCGCGTCGAGGCCCACCGTCTCGCGGTGCACGGCGGTGAGCAACGGGATGGCCAGCACCACCACCGAATCGGTCTCAGCCAACGCCTGGCGGCGCTCGATCATCTCGATGCCGATCGCCGGGTGGGTGATGGCGTTGAGATCGGCCAGGGCGCCGGGATCCGAGAACACCACGGCGGCGAGGGCCGGACGGTCGATGGTCCCTCCCGGGTCGACGATCCCCGGGCCGAAGCGGTCGAGGATGGGCTGATAGGCCGGGCCGCCGGGCGCCACCACCTCCCGGGCCACCAGGTCCGCGTCAATGAGCACGGACCCGCGGGCCACCAGCAGATCGGCCACGGCCGACTTGCCCGACCCGATGCCCCCGGTGAGCCCGACGGCGATCAACAGTCGGGCCCCGGGCTCACACCCGGCGACGGGGTCGGCGGGCGACGGCGAACAGCACAAGGGTGGTGTCGTCGATGTCGTCGGTCACGAACCAATCGGCGGCGGTGATGCCGGTCGTGCCGCCGGTGTCCCCGCGGGCGATGAGCCTGTAGGCGACGGGGAGCAGACGGGTGTACGCGGCCACATACCAGCTCCGAGGGATCCGGTGGCGCAGGTCGAACACGTCGAGTTTGAGCACCTTGTTGGCCCGGATCCGCCGGGCCGCGAAGTCACCTTTCACGTGGGGCACCGCATCGAGTCCCCCCAACCACACATCGGCGAAGTACTGCCCGAGGAGGTCGGCGAGCTCGGCCCGCCCGAAGAGGTGCACGTGGAACGGGTTCTCGAAGTCGGCCGGCTCGTTCGGGGTGAGGAAGAACGCGGCGCCGTCGTCGGCCAGCACCCGGGCGATCTCGGCCACGTGTTCGGCCGGGGTCTCGAAATGCTCGATCAGGTGCGACGAGCACACCGACTCGAAGCGCCCACCAGCCAGGCCCATGGCCAGGGCGTCCATCCGGGCCACCCCAAGCCCACCGGGTCCGAACCGGGCCGAGGCCGTCTCGGTGGCCTCGGCGCTGTAGTCGACCCCGACCACCCGGCGATCAGGCGCCACGAAGCCGATCGATTCGAATCCCTGCCCGCAGCCCACGTCGAGGAGGCGGCCCGGTCCCAGGCGCTCGATCACGGCCCGGTAGCCCGCGGCGTGGAGGGCCAAGAGCGAATCGGGGGTCGCCCCTTGTTGGGGGCGTTCCCCGGTCAACCTCCTCTTGGTCGTCTGCGCCACGTTCCTCCCCCACTCCGTGCCCTCGGTACCGCCCGGGCCACCCGGCGGTGCGGGCCCTTCGTCCGGGCACCTGCCACCTGCCACCGGGAGCGGGTGCTTACACTACCGGGGCGGCAAGGGAGCGCCCGGCTCCTTGGGGCTCCTCAGGTTCTCGGCAACCCGGCACCGACCGGGCGGGGGCAGCGTGCACCGACCGGGTGTTCGACGATGACGACAACGACAACGACACCAGCCGCGGCGCCGGCCCCAGCCCCAGAACCCGCCAGCGCGTCGGCGCCAAGTGCCAAGGGTCGGCGGTCCACGGTCAGCACTGCGGCCCGCCGCCACTCCTACGGCGTCACCGGCACCCTCGAGCACTGCCTCCTCGCCCTGATCGCCTTCGTCCCGCTGCTGGCGGTCGATCCCGGCATCGTCACGTCTGACACCAAGACCTATTTGTACTTGGACCCCGGGCGTTTCTTGAGCCAGGTGGCCAACATGTGGAACCCGACCGTCGGCCTCGGGACGGTCACCCACGAGTACATCGGCTACCTGCTGCCGATGGGCCCGTTCTACTGGTTCTTCTCCGAGGTCCACGTACCGGTCTGGGTGGCCCAGCGCCTCTGGCTCGGCGGCATCTTGTTCGCGGCCGGCAGCGGGATCCTCTTTTTGGCCAAGGTGCTCAGCCTGCGGGGCCCCGGACGGCTCGTGGCCGCCCTCGCCTTCACGCTCTCGCCCTATTTCCTGCAGTACTCGGGTCGGATCTCGGTCATCTTGCTCCCCTGGGCCGGCCTGCCCTGGATGGTGGCCCTGATCGCCCTCGCCCTGCGGCGGGGCGGCTGGCGCTACCCAGCCCTGTTCGCCTTGGTGGTGGCCCTGGTCAGCAGCATCAACGCCAGTTCGATCATCTACGTCGGGGTGGCCCCGATCCTGTGGCTCATCTATGCCGTGGTCATCGAGCGCGAGGCGACGTGGCGCCAGGCGGGGCTCACCGCGTGCAAGATCGCGCTGCTCACCCTTTTGTGCTGCCTGTGGTGGATCATAGGCCTCGAGGTCGAAGCGGCGTATGGCGTCGACGTGCTCAAGTACACCGAGACCGTCCCCTCGACGAGCGAGACCTCGAGCGCGGCGGAGGTCATCCGGGGGCTCGGCTACTGGTACTTCTACGGCGGCGACCGCCTTGGTCCGTGGACCAACGCGGCGGTCATCTACACCCAGCAGGTCTGGCTGATCGCCCTGTCCTATGTCATTCCGGTCCTTGCCTTTCTCGCCGCGGTCTTCGTCCGCTGGCGTCACCGGGCCTACTTCGTCGCGTTGGTCGTGGTGGGCATGGTCCTGTCGGTCGGGGCCCACCCGATCGACAACCCGACGCCGGTCGGTGGGGTGCTCAAGGCCTTCATGACCGACACCACCGCAGGGCTGGCCATGCGTTCGACCGACCGGGCGACCCCCCTCGTCCTGCTCGGCCTGGCCCTCCTCCTCGGGACCGGGGTCACCGCGCTGTGGCGACGCGTACCGTGGATCGGGCTCATCACCGCCATCGTGGTGGCCGGCCTGGTCATCGCCAACAATCCGGCCATGTTCGACGGGGATGCCGAGATTTCGAGCTTCTTCACCCAACCGGCCACCCTCCCGAACTACCAGATGCAGGCGATCAACCACCTGAATGGCACCCACCCGAACACCCGGGTGCTCGCCATTCCGGGCAACGACTTCGCCTCGTTCAGTTAGGGTGACACCGTCGACACGCCCCAGCCGGCCTTCTTGAACCGGCCGTTCGTGACCCGAGAGCAGCAGATCATGGGGTCAATGGCGACGGCGGACACCCTCTATGCCATGGACCAGCCCGTCCAAGAAGGCACCGAGAACTGGAGCTCCCTCGCCCCGATGGCCCGACTGCTCAGCGCGGGCGACGTGCTCGTCGAATACGACCAGAACTACGGGCACTACGGGGTCCCCCAACCCCAGCTGCTGGCCCCACAGCTGGCGCAGACCCCGGCTGGTTTGTCCGACCCCGTCTCCTACGGCAGCCCGGTCCCCAACATCTCGAGCACCTCCACGCTCGACGAACAGGACCTGGCGTCTCCGGCCAACCCCGCCTGGCCCGAGCCGCTCACGAGCTACACCGTGGACAATCCCCGGCCCCTCGTGCGGGGCGAGTCGAACACCGGGCCGCTTGTCGTGGCCGGCGACGCCGAGGGCCTCGAGAACCTGGCCGGAGCCGGACTGCTCGATACCAACAGCGCCATTTACTTCTCCGGCACGCTGGCCAAGCACCCGGCCCAACTCCACCAGCTGCTCGGGGCCGGGGCCGGGCTGGTGCTCACCGACACCAACCGCAAACAGGCTTTTCGCTGGGACACCCTCACGGCCAACTACGGCGAAACCGAGACCCCGGCGCAGAACCCGGCCAAGACCGACCTGAGCGACAGCGTTATCGACCTGTTCCCCGGCACCCCGCTGTCGGCGCATTCCCTGGCCACCTACGTGGGCGCGGTCAACGTCACCGCCTCCTCCTACGGCCAGACCATCTCGTACACGCCCGAAGACCGGGCCTACAACGCCATCGACGGGAATCTCGATACCAACTGGGAGACCGGAACTTTCGTGGCCAACCCGTCGGGGCAGTGGTGGCAGGTCCACTTCACGAGCCCCGCGACCACCGACCACATCACACTGGTCCAGCCGATCACCGGCGACGTGAGCCGCTGGATCACCCGGGTCACCCTTTCTTTTAACGGGGGGGCCCCGGTGACCGAGAACCTCGGGCCCTCCTCCCGCGTCGCCGCCGGCCAGGTGCTCTCGTTCCCCCAGCGCAGCTTCTCCACGCTCCGGGTGACCATCGACGCCACCAGCAACGACCACGCACCGCCCGCGCTGGCCGCCGGGGTGGGCCTGAGCGAGGTCCAAGTCCCCGGTCAGCACGTCGTCGAGGTGATCGCAATGCCCGAGGACCTGCTGAAATCGGCTGGCACCGCCTCGCTCGCCAACCGCCTCTCGATCGTCATGAACCGTCAGCGGGTCTCTCCGTACCCGCCGCGATCTGACCCCGAGACCACCATCTCGCGCGAGTTCACCCTGCCCACGTCGAGGACCTTCACCGTTTCCGGCGCGGCGAGCATCTCGCCTCTCATCCCTGACGACCAGATCGACCGACTGGTCGGGCGCCCCGGAACCGCGGGCACCGGCATCGTCGCCTACTCGAAGGGCCGTATGCCCGGCTCACTGACGTCGGGGGCGGCCGCAGCGCTCGACGGTAACCCGGCGACCGCCTGGCAGCCGGGGTGGGGGGCGGTCCACCAAAAGGGCCAGTGGCTCGAGTATGCCCTGCCCCGGCCCGTCACCTTCAATCACCTCAACCTGCAGATCGTCGCCGACGGCCGGCACTCGGTCCCCACCTCGCTCACGGTCAGCACCGAGCACGGGTCGCGCCAGATCCTGCTCCCGCCCGTCGCCGACTCGGCGACCGCGGGGGCGGTGGCCACGGTGCCGGTCAGCTTCCCTGCCCTCAGCGGTCGCAACGTGAAGATCACCGTCACCGGGGTGCGACTCGAGTACACGACCAATTTCTACAACGAGGCCAAGATCGCCCTTCCCCTCGGCGTCGCCGAGGTGGGGATCCCCGGGCTTGTGATGCCCCCGGTCCCACCGGCGGTCCCGGTTGCCTGCCGGACGAACCTGATTTCGATCGACGGCCACCCCGTCGGGGTGCGGATCGTCGGGTCCAGCGCGTCGGCGCTAGCCAACGGGGACCTGCCGGTGGAGCCATGTGGACCGAGCGCCGGTGGCATCACCCTCGGCCCCGGACCGCACATCGTCGAAACAGCGCTCGGCCATTCTCCATTGACCGGGTGGAACGTCGATCAGCTGGTCCTCGATTCGGCGCCCGGTGGCGGCCCCGCCCCGCTCGGAGCGGACAACCAGCGAGGAGCCACCCAACCGGGTCCCGCACCCTCGGTCACCGTCGACTCTGCGGGCACCTCGAGCGAGAGCGTGCAGGTGCGCGGGGCGACCGCCCCCTTCGAGCTGGTGCTCGGCCAGAGCGTCAACGCCGGCTGGCAGGCGGTGGCCCGTCCGGGTCCGGGGGCCTCGGCGGGCGCTCGATCGGTCAACCTCGGCCCGTCCCAACTGGTTGACAGCTTCGCTAACGGGTGGCCGGTCAGTGCCGCCCAGTTGCGCGCCCTCGGGGGCAACGGCACCTTCACCGTCTCGATGAGCTGGGCCCCTCAGTCGACGGTGTGGCTGGGCCTGTTGATCTCCGCGGGCACCCTCGGGCTGTGCGTGTTGTTGGCCGTCGTGCCCCGGCGTTGGCTTCGGTCCCGACGTCGTGGCGGGAGGCCGACGCGCCGCACGAGGCGTCGCACCCCGCAAGGACCCGCAGCAAGCGTCAACGGCACTCCGGCGGCGGTCCGCGGGGTCGATGCGGGCACCACCGCGCCAGTGCCGGACGCCCTCGTCGCTCCGGGCGCGCCTTCGCCTCGGCCCACTCCAGACCGGGCCGAGGCGACGTCACCGGTGACGCTCGTGCTCGGGGCCGGCGACCGGCCCGGCGCCGAGGTCCCCGCCGAGCGGCCCCCGCTGCCCGCCCTTTCCCCCGAGCCGGCGTTGACCGCGCCCTTCGCCCGGCGGGGTCAGCGCCCGCCGTTGTGGGCCATCGTCCTCATCGCCGCGGCGACCGGCGCGATCGGGGCGGCGGCGGCCGGCCCCCTCGTCGGCCTGGCCGCCGGCGTCGCCACCGCCGGCGCGTTGCTCGTGCCCCAGGCCCGGGTGGTCACGGCCACCTTGGCGGTCGGACTCCTGATCGCCGCGGCGGTCAGCGTCGTGCACGGCCAGGCCCAGCACCCGATCCCGGAGAGCTCGGACTGGCCTTCGGCCTACGAGAACGCCGGGCTCTTGGTCTGGATGGCCGTGGTCTTCTTGGGAGCCGACGCCGTGGCTGACGCGGCCCGAAGCCTTGCCAAACGACGCCCGAAGCGTCCCAAAACCTAGCGAGCGGCCGGGACCCGAGCCATCGGGCCCGGGGGGTCAGATCCGGGCGGTGGCCTCGGTGGCCAGGGCCTCGAGGGTGCTGCGGGCGGTGGCGTCCCAGGTGAACCAGCGGGCCCGCTCGTGAGCACCGCGCCCGAGCCGGGCCCGCAGGGCATCGTCGCCGAGCACTTCGAGCATGGCGTCGGCCTGACCCGCGACGCCGTCGACCAACAGGCCGGTCCGACCATCGAGCACGGCATCGCGGTGACCAGCGATGTCGCTTGCCACCGCCGGGGTCCCACAGGCGCCCGCCTCGGTCAGGGTCATCCCCCACCCTTCGCGCAGCGAACAAGAGGCGACGAGCCACGCCTTTTGGTACCACTCGACGAGCTCGTCGTCCTCGAGCCGTCCGGGCAGCGCCAGCCAGTCCTCGGCGTGGTGCTGGCGGCGGAGCTCCTCGAGCGCAGGCCGTTCGTAGCCCTCGCCGATGATGATCGCCTCGAGGGCGGGACAGGACCGCTTGACCCGCACCAGGGATTCGATGAGCCGATCGAAACGTTTCACCGGGACGAGGCGTCCGACGGCCACGACGAGCGGACGGACCGAGCGCTCGCCCCCGGCCGAGAATCTCGGTTCCACCCCGGGCGGGACCACCGATACCCGAGCGGGGGCCAGTCCCAGCTGCTCGACGATCTCGTCGCGCGAGGAACTTGACAGCGTCACCACCCGACTCTGCCGATAAAAGGGCGGGGCGACCCGGCTCTCGAGCGCTTCGCCGATCTTGGCCAGCCACCCCGGCAGGACCATGCGCCACATCTCGGCGTGCACGTGGTGGAGGAAGACGATGCGGGGCCCGCGGTACCAGATCGGTGAGAAGAACGGCATCCCGTTCCATACCTCCACCAGCCCGTCACCAGCCCGCCAGCCGGCCCGTACCCCCTCCCAGGCCACCCCCGGAAAGACGCCGTAGCGCCCGGACCGCCGCTCCACGTGGTAGCCGGCCCGGGTGATCGAGGCGGGCTGCCCCGGGACCGCCGACGTGCGGAAGGTGACGTCGATGCCGGCCTCGGCCCAGAGGCTGGCGATGCGATGGGCGTGCAGTTCGCTGCCGCCGGCCTCGGGGTCGTCGAGGTCCCGCCAGGCGACGAAGTGGATCCGGCGAAGCCCGGCGTCGTCGGCCATGGCGGCCAAGACGTCGCGGCTCGATGCGTCCCCGGGCGCCCCGTCGGCGTGGTCGGGCGCCGAGCCGGGGACGAGAACGTGTGCTTTGTCGGCGCGGGAACCGGTCGCGGCCGCCTGTTGAGTGTTTCGCACCCGGGCCATGGACCCGTTGACCCCCGATCTCGTCCTGCCGGTCCCCCGGGGGCGAGCGTAGTCCGGCCTCCACAGGCCACGGCGCATCGTTCCCGCTGGTCGCCCGCGACGTGTCGGTGCAGGCGCCCCGGACCCTACCGGCGGCGCACGCGCCGGTGATGGACCTTTGCGAAACCCACGATCGTGGCGGCGGCCAGCGCGGCCTGGACCACAAGGTCGGCCCGGGCGGTGGGCCGTGGGATCCCGTGGGCCGACGTCACCGCCATGGTCGCAGCGATGGCTCCGATGACGAGCAGCACGGTGATCCAGCGACGACCGACGGCAAGCAGGTACATCGTCAGCACCACCGTGGTGCTCAAACAGACCATGGCCAGCACCAAAGGCACAAAGGCCGCCTGAGCACCGAGGTAGCGGGCCGAAAAGACGACGGTGAGAAGGAGGTGGGGGAAGAACACCGAGAGCACGATCAACAACGTGGCCGGCACGGCCAGCAACAAGAGGGTGACCGCCAACTGGCGCAGCGCGTGGCCCCCCTGGCGCCAACGGATCGCCGCTTCGGGCAAGAGATAGCCCCCGAGGGCGATCGCCCCGAACACCAGCGCCTTGCTGGCGACCGAGACCGCGGCGTACGAACCGCTGAGGCGCGGCGCGTCACGTCCGACCGTGATCACGTCGATGTTCTGGAGCAGCGCCACCATGGCCAGAGCGATGAAGGCCGCACCCAGGTCGGTGACGATGTCTCGGCGTTGCTCAGAGGGCTCGGAGAGGACCGGGTCGGACCGAAATACCGCGGTCCAGCGCCGGGCCACCCGACCGAACGCCCCCGAACCGAACGGACCGGCGCGCCTAGCCGGGTCGAGCTCGCCCCGGTCCTCTTCGGCTTGTACCTCGGCCGCCCAGATCCGATCGGCCCGCCAGCGGGCGTGGCAGGCCGTCACGATCTCGGCGATAAGCACCCCGATGGCCGCCCCCGAGACGCCGAATCCGAGGCCGACCAAGGTGAGCATGGCCACGGTGCGCACCCCCCCTTCGACCAGCAGGTTGGCCGCCAAGGTCCCGTAGTTGCGGTGGGCCTGCAGCAGCCCGCGGTCGAGGCAGAGCAGGACCCAGACCACCGCCGCGACCAAGATGGCGTCCACCCCGACGGCGTTCTTCTGGTTCAAAAACGAGGCCACCGACGGCCCGATGGCCACCACCAGCACCGCCCAGGCGACCACCACGGCGATGCCCTGCCGGTGGAGCCGCCGAGCCCAGCGCTGCACCAGGTGGGCCGAGCCGCTGCCCCGCCAGGCGGTGATGCGTCGGACCACGGCCACGAGCACGGCCGAACCGGGCATCGAGATGATCAAGAACAGTCCGGTGAGCTGGTTCAGTTGGCCGTAACTGCGGTTGGTCAGCAGGCGGGCCAGCAAGACGGTGACGATGACCTGGGTCCCGTTGGCCACCAACCCGGCCACGGCCAGGGTTCCCGCCTGGAGAAGCCCGGCCCGCACCGAATCGGGGGCCACGTCCCCTTGTGGCTCGGGCCCGGCAGTGGCGAGCGGGGGCAGCAACAGCTCGCCCCCGAGAGCGGGCATGACCGAGCTCGGGGCCAGCGAGATCGCCCCGGGGATCCCCTCAACCGCCGCTTCCACCGCCTCGACGGCGCCGACCGAACCGTCGGGCTCTGGATCCGACGAAGGGTCGGTCTCGCTGCTCACGCCGCCACCGTAGCGAGTGTCCACGGAGCGGGACCCCGTCCCCGGGCCGGGCCGGGGCGTCCCACCGGAGTCGACCCCCACGGCGTCGGTACACTGCCGCGGGTGCTCGGCCCCCTCCAGCGCGCCGTGGTACTGGTGTTGGCCCTCGGTTTGGCCGCCCTGCTGGGCAGCGCTCCCGGCGCGGCCGGGGCCCACACGAACCGCACGGGCACCAACGAGCAGTACCTCGGGGCGCCCGGGTATCTGATCGTCACCGCTCGGGGCGCGGTCGCCACGTTCGGTGGCGCCGGCTTCGCCGGCGATCTCGCTGCCACCCCCGCCGCACCGGTGCTGGGCGTGGCGACCACCGCCGACCGCCGGGGCTACTGGCTGCTCAGCGCCGACGGTGCGGTGCACGCCTTCGGCGACGCCACCCATCGCGCCGCGGCCCGTTCGATGCCCGGCGCCGTCGCCATCGCCGGCGACCCCGTGACCGGTGGCTACTGGACGGTCGACGCCCCGGGAGATCTCCGAGCGGTCGGCGCCCCGGTGTTCGCCCGACCGGTGCTTGCCCCGGGCGGTTCCCCGGTGGTCGGGGTGGCCTCGGCGGCCGGCGGTCTCGGGGTCTGGATGGTCGAGCGCTCGGGGGCCGTCATTGCCACCGGAACGGTACCCACCGTCGCGGCGCCCCAGGTCAGCGCGGCCGCCGGGCCAGTGGTGGCCATCACCGCCACCCCCGACGGTGCGGGCTATTGGCTGGCCACGGCGACCGGAGCGGTCCTGTGCGCGGGGGATGCCACCACCTACGGGTCGCTCCACGATCCGCGCTCGCCGGTCATCGCCTTCGCCACCACCCCCGACGGTCGGGGTTATCTGCTGGTCTCGGCCGACGGTTCGGCCGGAGCCTTCGGCGACGCCCGCTTCGCCGGAGACGCCGCCAGCCCGCTCCACCCCCCGCTCTATCCGGGGGCCCTCCAAGTTCCCCCCACCGAAGCGGTCGGCGCGGTCTTCCAAGCGCGCGGACCCCAACCGGCGCGCCGGGGTCCGTTGCGGGTCACCTTCGTCGGCGACTCGCTCTCGGTCCAAGTCGCCCGGGACACCCAGCGCTACGCGGCGGTCCACCACCTCGACGTGCGCATCGACGTGGGCGGCATCCTCGGTTGTGGGATGGTCGGCTCCCTCGCCCTCGCCACGTACTCGAACCCCCGCCCGACTGCTCCGACGCTGCCGGCGTGCGGGCAATGGCTCCAGCAGTACCGCCAGGCCATCGCCACCTCGCACCCGAACGTGGTCGTCTTGCTGTCGGGGTACTGGGAGAGCCAGCACCACTCCTATGACGGATCGACGGTGGCGGTGGCCACCAGCGCACCCTTTCGTTCCTACCTCGCGCGGCAGCTGGGGTCCGCGCTGCGCCTGGCCCGGTCCGCCGGGGCCCGGGTGGTGCTGCTCGACGCGCCGTACTTCGGCGACGGCACCCCTCGGGCCAACGTTGACGCCTGGGACACTCTCGTCGACTCGGCCGGCTCGA
>Ga0182024_10003824_pt1 | contig 35297 bp, 29 predicted proteins | sample P32metaG_FD_120480 | JGI IMG/M metagenome (GOLD analysis project Ga0182024, IMG submission 120480) | Permafrost microbial communities from Stordalen Mire, Sweden - P3-2 metaG (Illumina Assembly) | ecosystem: Environmental > Terrestrial > Soil > Wetlands > Permafrost | place: Sweden: Stordalen...
CCAATCCTTCAACTGACCGCGGTCAAGCATCAGCTGGAACGCGCCCACGCCCGTACTCAAAGCCAAGAAGCCGAAAAAATCGAATCGGGACTTGTGAACGGAACTTTCCGGCAGAGAACTCAAAATGCCGAGAAATGCCAGGATGCCGAAAGGGACGTTGATGTAGAAAACCCAGCGCCAATTGTAGTTCTCGGTCAGCCAGCCCCCGAGGGCCGGACCCATGATGGGGCCCAGGGTGGCGGCCATGGCCCAGACCGACATCGCCCGCGCTTGGCGCTCCGGGGCGTTGATGTCCAGCAATACCGCCTGCGACAGCGGAACCAGCGCCGCCCCGCAGATACCCTGCGCCAGCCGTGCGAGCACGATCTGCGGCAGGGATTGAGCCAGACCGCAGAGCATGGACGACAAGGTGAAACCTGCGACCGACACGAGAAATACCCGCTTGCGGCCGACCTGGCCCGAAAGCCAACCGCTCAACGGCGTCATGATGGCAGCGGCGATGATATAGGACGTGAGCACCCAAGCCATCTGATCCTGCGTCGCAGAAACGGAGCCCTGCATGCGCGGCAGGGCGACGTTGGCGATCGTGTTGTCAAGCGACTGCAGGGTCGTCGCCGCAATCACCGAGAGCGTGATCAACAGCCGGCGTGGTCCATCTATCTCGTCGCTCGTGGCTGCCGGGCTGCCTCCGGGGGCGCTGGCGGAGCCGCTCATGGGGATTCTGCGCTCATCGGGAATCTCTGTTCGCGGCTGAACGTGCGTCCCGTGGGCGGCCGCGGGATCGCGTGTCGACGGTGACATCGGCGCTGAGTCCCGCTTGAAGCAGGAGCGAGGAATCCGCATCCGTGAGCTGAAGCCGCACCGGCACGCGCTGGACGACCTTCACCCAGTTGCCCGTCGCATTTTCCGGCGGAAGAAGTGAGAACTGCGAGCCCGTGCTCGGGCTCACGCTGGTGACCACCGCCGAAAACCGTCGGCCCGGAAACCGGTCGATCTCGATGCTCGCTTCATCGCCCGGGCGCATGTGAGCGAGCTGCACTTCTTTGAAGTTTGCTTCGATCCAGACGTCGCGTATCGAGACCAGCGCAAACACCGGGGTGGATGCGGCGATGTAATCGCCCACTTGCAGCTGCTCCACCTTGGCGGCCACCCCGTCAGCCGGCGCCGTGATCACCGTGTAGGAGAGTTCAAGCTCCGCGCGATCGAGGGCCGCTTGCGCCTCTTCGACGAGCGGATGCTGCGCCGGCGCGATGTCAGGTTTGCCGTTCAGGTCGGCGAGAGCGGTTGCGATCTGCTGCCGAGCGCCGGCGACTTGTTGCTTTGCCGCATCCGACGCATGTGCCGCCTGGTCGAACTGCGTCTGGGAAGCGATTCCCGCAGCGAGCAGCCGTGACTGGCGGTCTCGCTGTTGCTGAGCAAATCTTTCGGTATCCTGAGCGGCCCGTAGCTCCACCTGGCGCTGCCGATACGTGGATTTGAGCGACGCAACCTGCATTTCCGTTGCGGCGAGGCGTGCCCTGGCATCGCTTACGGCAATGCGAAAGGGCGCGTCGTCCAGCCGAAACAGCGTTGCACCGCGGCGCACGATCTCGTTGTCGTGAACATCGATTTCTCGCACTCGGCCGGCGATGTTTGAGCTGATGGATACCGTAGCCGCCTGCGTGTACGCGTCGTCCGTGCTTTGGTATCGCCCTCCCGAGAAATAAAAATAGGCGCCGAGACCGAACACGATCGCCGGTGCAACCCACATCAGCGGCCGGCGCAAGCGCTGCAGCCGGCTCCTCGCAGACGGAGCAGCATTCGCGCGAGTCTCATCGTGCACCGTCGGGTTGACTCCGCTCATGACTGCGGAATCGTTCGATGGCGGCGGGCTCGCACTGCGGCGTTATCACCGCTGTCTGCGGCGCCGGCCATGGGGGTGACCGGCCCAGGCAGCGGCTGCAGCGAGAAGAAATTGCTCTGCACCTTTTGGAGCATGGAAATGAGCAGATCGGTCTGCTTCTTCGGCATGCCGGCGAACGCTTCGCGCCGCGTCAGCTCCACCAACTGCCAGATATCGTCCACAAGTGGTTTGGCCTTCGCTTTGAGGTAAAGGCGTCGAGCCCGACGGTCGGCTGGATCTGTGCGGCGCTCAACCAGACCGTCTGATTCCATTCGGTCCAGAATTCGTACCAAGCTCATCGGCTCGATGTCGGTGAACTCCGCCAATTGAATTTGGCTGAGGCCCTCGTGATTCGCCAGATACACGAGCGCTCTACATTGAGGAAGGGTCAGACCGTGCACGGCCGCTCTTTGCTCAAAACGCTGCACGTAAAGGCGGCTCACGTCCTTTAATAGAAAGCCGAAGCTGCGCGTAGGATTCACCTGATTCCTGATGGGAGATCTGCTAATTTGAGTGCAGGATGATACTATATCAACTGTGATGATCGCAACTGTGACGCATCCACCAGTTGACGACGCAACGGTGCGTGATAGGGATGGGGAACTAACTCACGTAACGCGCCCTTATCTCTTCGCGCAGCGCTTTGATGATGCCAAGCATATCGAGATATCCGTCCACCGACCCATTGCGTGACCGCATCTCCTCGAATGCCGTCTCGAGAAAATCCGGCTCCACGCGGACGATGGCGGACATCACATCGAGCGTAGGAGTGATGCCGTAGGTGTTGGCGAATGAAGCCTGCGCCTGATGGATGCTCATGGACTCGCGCAGGCCGGCGTTGGTCAAGAGGTAATCTTCCATGATGGCGCCGTGGTCGACCCCGAGGAGCCGCAATGTCAACGCACAAAGGATTCCGGTGCGATCCTTGCCGTGCGTGCAGCTCACCAGGGAAGCGCAATCTGCCGTCGCGAGGCGGCGCAGATAGCGTGAGTACAGGCCTACATGTTTGGAATCGTAGGGAATGCTGCGATAGGCATCGCGCACCTGCGCAACGACATCATCGGGCGTGACGCCAGGCTTTCTGAGAAACGCCACGTAGGGCAGTGTGGCGACACTGCTCTCCTCGGTGTCCACGACGAGCTCCACTGAGCCGCTCGCCGGCCACACCCGCGGCTCTCTAGCACATTCGAACGACCGTCGCAGGTCGACTATGAGGCCAATGCCGAGGCCATCAAGCGTCTCCCTGTCAGACGGCGACGCCGCGCCTTGGTGTCCGCCCCGAAACAGGCGACCTTCCACGACGCGCCGCCCATCGTTGGTCGGATGGCCGCCGAAATCGCGGAAATTGGCTATGCCCTGAAGCGAATACACGCGCATCGACTTGCGGCTCGGGGAGAGAGTCGACAATCCACCACGAGCCAACGTTTTCTTCCCGTCGGCACGCTAACGATTATAAGATTGTGATTATATTGTTCGTTGGCGAAAAATGCGAGCCCACACCGTCTAACCGGTCGAGGCGCGCGAGGGGAGCGTGAGGTGAGACTGTCCAATGACAGATGCTTGGAAATGGTGCGGCTAGGCATCCGCGATGTCTTGATGCAAGAGGTGAAGTCGGACGACAGGCGAAACGCCGGGCGCATCATATTGCGCACCATCGACGAACTGCTCATGCGGGAACGTGCAGCCCAAAGCCAAATGAGCGCGGGCATCGATCGGGCGCTCGAGAAGTGCGGCGATCTGCGGCGAAGAGCCGAAGCTGCCGGCCTGGCGTTCGCGGGGCACGAGACTCGTTACGAGACGCTGCTCCGACTGGTCGCCGCCTGGCGCGAAGCGCCGGATTTCGTCGTGAGACTCATTCTGGACGATGAGAATGGCGCGCCGCCTGCCGTTGCGATGCAAGCAGCGCGCCTGGCCACAGAACTGGAAAACGAGCTCGACCAAGCCATTTCGGCGGCCGCAACAGTTCCGGAAACCGCCGCGGAAAAGGAACGGATGCTGACTTCCGATGAGCTGCGCGATCTTTTGCAAAGCGGCCTGGGAGAACCGGAGGTCAAGATCGAGGACTTTGAGCGCATTCCAGGTGGTCTCTCGAAGCGCACCTATCGCTTTACCGCCGCTGCGCCGCGCTGGGGCGAGCATCCGCTCATTGCCCGCGAAACCGCGAAGGGGAGTGCGGCGGCGCGTGCGCCACCTGCCATGTCTATGTCGATGAGGCATGGCGTGCGGCGACCCGGGAGCCCAATGCGGGCGAAGGCGACATGATCGAATCCGCGTGCGTCGTCGAGTGGGGCTCGCGACTCGCCTGTCAGATCAAGGTGTCCGACGCGCTCGACGGGTTGATCGTGCGCTTGCCGGTCTCCCAGCATTGAGCGGTCTGTTCGACTTAAGCGGCAAGATCGCGCTGGTAACCGGCGGGAGCCGTGGCCTCGGCTACCAAATCGCGCGCGCATTCGCGGAGCATGGCGCCGACGTGGTCGTCTCGAGCCGCAAGGTCGACGCCTGCGAAGCCATCGCGCGGGAGATCGAAGGTCTCGGTCGCCGCGCGCTCGCCTATGCGTGTCACATGGGCCATTGGTCCGAGATCGACGGGCTCGTCGAGGCCGCCTACGGCACGTTCGGACGCATCGACATTCTCGTCAACAACGCAGGGATGTCCCCGGTGGTGCCGTCATCCGCCGCGGCGACCGAGGAACTCTTCGACAAGGTCGTGTCCCTCAACTTTAAGGGGCCGTATCGGCTAAGCGCGCTCGTCGGCACACGCATGGTGTCTCAGGGCGGCGGCAGCATCATCAACGTGAGCAGCGTCGGCTCGATCATCCCGCGCGCCGCGTTCGGTCCGTACGCGGGTGCGAAGGCGGCGCTCAACGCGATCACCGTCGCGCATTCGCAGGAGTTCGGGCCGAAAGTGCGCGTGAACGCAATCCTGCCCGGGGCGTTCCGGACCGATATCGCCAAGGCCTGGCCCAAAGACAAGGAGGCGAATCTGCAGGCGGCAATCCCGCGTTATGGCGAGCCGCACGAGATCGTCACCACGGCGCTTTATCTCGCGAGCGATCACAGCAGCTACACCACCGGCGCGATGATCCGCGTCGATGGCGGCCGTCGCGACTGACGCAGCGGAGCGCTGCCCCTCTCGGCCGGCGTGCCGCGAATGAGGAGACCGCCGGTCGGGCCGCATCCAAAGCCGATTTCGCAGACGGTCAATCCCGTCCGGCCCAATCTGCGCAGTTTCACCGGCACCCCGGGCAATGCGGCGGGCCTGCCCGGGCGCTCAGGGCTTGAAGGGCGGACGGCCCAGTTGCTCGCGGATCGGCGTGAACAACTGCGGACGTGGACCATGAGCGAGGGACATCGCACCGTCGACGACGAAGATCGATCCTGTGACCATGGAGGCGAACGGGGAGCACAGAAAGGTCGCTGCCCACGCGAGCTCATAGGGCCGCCCCAGCCGCAGCGCGGGCGTGTTGCCCCCGCCCGAGTCGCCGACATTGGCGGCATATACGTCCTTGGGCAGATCCTCGTGCGGAAAGAAGCCGGGGACGAGAGCATTCACTCGGATCCCGTAAGGCGCCCATTCCACGGCCAGCGAATAGGTCAGGTTGTGCACCCCGGCCTTGGCCGCCGCCACGTGCGCAATTCCGGGTCCGCCGAGGTGATAGGTGGGCGATCCGATGTTCAGGATCGCGCCGCTTCGCCCCGCCGAGATGGCCCTGCGGGCCATCTCACGCGAGCAGTTGAAGGTTCCCTGCAGATCGATCTCGACGACGGTGCGAAACCCGTTCGGGCTCAGGTCCTCCGCGGGCACCGGGAAGTTACCTGCGGCATTGTTGAGAAATACGTTCACGGGTCCCGCCGCCCGTTCCACCGCATCGAACGCCCCGCGCACGGCCTCGGCATCGCGCACATCGAGCGCTGCCTCGATCGCCCGGCCTCCTTGAGCCTCGATCGCAACCACTTTGCCGGCGAAGGTGCCGGCCGGCAGCATGGTCGTGCCTTCGGGTGGCGGATCGGGAAGTGCCATGAAGATCGCCCGCAGCCGGCTAGATGGTGCGCGCGATGGTCAGGCGCTGTATTTCGGAGGTTCCGAGATACAGGCGGTGAACGCGCGCGAACGCATACATCTTGGAAAAAGGATAGTCGTCAGAGAAGCCCGCACCTCCATGGAGCTGCAGCAGCTCATCGAGCACGCGTCCCTCCATCTCGGAGATCCAGAGTTTCGCCATGGATGCTTCGACGGGATCGACCTTGCCCTCGACGTTGCGCGCGAGCAGCTCATCGAGGTAGATGCGTGCGACCGAGAGTTCGGTCTTCACGGACGCGAGCTTGAACTGCGTGTTCTGAAAAGCGAATACCTTCTGGCCGAATGCTTCGCGGTTCTTCACGAAGTCGACGGTCATCAGGAACGCAGGTCGCCGCCGCCCCCGCCGTAGGCGGTCGGGATCCCTGCGCACAGCAAACCGGCGTGGCCGGCCTTCTTGAACACCTCCGCAGGGAAGAACACGTCGTTCTGCCACTCCTTCACGAAGGGCTCGATCTCCTTCTTGAAGAACCTGCGCGCGGTTGCGCGGTAGGCGTCGTGTTCGGGCGAGAAGATTTTCCTTCCCGTAGCCCAGATTCTCGGTCGACTGCAGCAGCGCCATGACACCCCCGTATCCGGGCAGCAGTACATGATGATTACGTTGTGCTAACGTACCACCTGCGGGCGCCCCACGCCACAGAGGCAAACGAGCCCGGGCAAAGGCGACGAGACGTGGAGGCCTTGTAGTGCACTGCAGCATGAGCGGGAGTAGCGCAAAACTCGAGGACGAGACGTCGCTGAACATAGAGGAGGTGTCGATGTATTCGAGTATCTCATCGGAGGAGCGCGAGGGTCAGCAGCCAGTCGATTATGAGCCGCGCTTCAGATGGCCGACGCGGCGGACGAACTCGAGCGCGGTCACCTGCGCTGACGATCCGGCCACCCCCTCGGTAACTTATCGTATAGTTGTGTGAATACAGACCACTCGTGTATTGGCGGTGGCATCAGGGCGGTTCGATCGACGTTGGAGCTGCGGTGACAAAGAAACTAGCTTCTCAGGTAGCGATCCTCACGGGCGCAGCGCGCGGGCTGGGCGTCGCATTGGTTGAACGCTTCGCGGCGGATGGCGCGTCTTTGCTGCTTGCGGATGTGAACGGCGAGACATTGCCGCAAGTGGCGGCCGATGCGCTAAATGCTGGCGCGCCGGATGTAGCTTGGATCGAGCAGGATTTGAGCCGGGAAGAAGGGGCGGCCGCCACCGTCAAGATGGCGCTCGACCGATGGGGCCGGGTCGACATGCTCATCAACAACGCCGGGGGTGGATTGATTCGGCCTTTCCTCGAGCATACTCCGGACACCTTGCGCGAGACGATCAACCGCAACTTGTGGACTACGATCTGGTGTACGCGCGCCGTCCTGCCGCACATGATCGAGCGAAAGTATGGACGCATCGTCAATATCAGCGCGGACTCGGTGCACACGGGGCTTTATTCCCATGCCGGATATAACGCCGCCAAAGGCGGTGTGAACGGACTCACCACGGGGCTGGCGTTTGAGTTCGCCAAATACAACATCACAGTCAACTGCGTTTCTCCGGGTGGAATCCTGACGCCTGAAATCCAGCAGATGATGGACCCGAACAGCGAAGTCTACAAAAAACATCAAATCGTCGACGTTCACACCGTCATTGCACGGATTCCAATCGGCCGTCTCGTCGAAATGAACGAAGTGGCCGCACTGGCCGCATTTCTTACCTACGACGAGTCGCGGGCCATCACTGGCCAAATCTACAGCGTAAACGGCGGCCAGTGGATGATGTAGACGACGGCCACGCGCCTCACTGGCGCGGTCGGCGCAGCTTGAATTCCGTAAGCTTGATCTGCACGCCGTGCTCTTCGGCGTGTTGATCTCCCCGAGATGCAGCGGCTCAAGTTTGCGGCAGGGCAAGCGGTAAGCTAGCATACTTAGCGTAGGCGACCGGGTTGGTGGGTCAATAACTTCAGCGCCGCCGCGGAAGGGCCGAACTTGATGAAATCGGACACGGGTCTTTGCGGGCTGAAAGTGGTCGATCTCGGCGCCGGCATGGCGGCGGCGCTGATCGCGAAATTTCTGCGCGAGATCGGCGCCGAGATCACGAGGCTCGAACCGCCGGTCGGCGATCCCTTCTATGAGGTGTACCCGGCTTACGAAGTATGGAGGCGCGGCTCGACGATTCTTCGGGGGATCGAGGGCCGGCAGCGCCTCGAGACGCTGCTCGAAACCGCCGACGTCTGCCTTATCGGCGGGGAGGATCATCCAGGGGTTGCGCGCCGTGAGGACGCCGCCGCGCTGCAATCGAGGCATTCGCAGCTTGTCGTTCTCGACATCGAGGGGTATCCGACAGGCACACGCCATGCGGGACGCCCCGCGACCGATGTGCTGGTTCAAGCCCGCTCCGGACTTGTTTTCGAGCACTATTCCCGCCGCCCTCTGCTCATGAGCTTCGAGCCTTCGAACTACGGCGCCGCGCTGCACGGATTGGCGGGAATCTTTGCGGCGCTTCTGCAGCGCGAGTCGAGCGGCACGGGTCAAGTCGTCGCCACCTCGCTGTTCGAGGGCGCGCTGACTTGGCCGATGCTGCTTTGGTGCGACATCGAAAAGCCTACGCCTGCAGCGAATTTCGTGATGCCGAAAGACCCATGGCCGCTGATCTTCAAGTGCGCCGATGGTGTTTGGGTGCAGGTGGTTTTGGGTTCCACCGGCTCGAAGGGGCGCCTCTATCGAATATTGAAGGTCGACGATCCGACTGTCGACATCAATGACAGCGGCATGCCGAAGCCGACGGCCGACGGCAAAAATTTCTTCGGCGACATCGACGTGTTGGCGAAGCATGTCGCGAACTTCAGGAGCGCGGAACTGCTCGAAGCGATCTGGGCAGCGGGTCTGCCCGCCGAACCGGTGCTCGCGCCGGGCGCGTGCTGGGATGATCCGCAGGTCGAGCACAACGGCACCATCGTGCGCGAGCCGGACGGCGTGCGCCATATCGGCCACCCGGTCTATGGCCGTGCCTCTCCCGCGCCGCGCAAGGATGTCCGTCGCCGGGCTTCGGCTCCCTTGGACGGCGTCAAGGTCATCGACTTCGGCACTTACGTGGCCGGGCCCTTTTCATCGACGCTCTTGACCGATCTCGGGGCCGACGTCATCAAGGTGGAGTCGTTGACCGGCGATCCCAATCGCAGCGTGTTTCGCTCGTTCACCTCCGTCAATCGTGGCAAGCGTGCGATCTCTATCGACCTTAAGCTGCCGGAGGGGCTCAAGATTGCGCAGAGGCTGTGCGCCGAGGCGGACGTGGTAACGAACAACTTCCGCCCCGGAGTGTCGGCGAGGCTCGGTATTGACCCGAAGACGTTGCATGCGTTGAAGCCGGATCTCATCGTGCTCGAAACCTCCGCCTATGGGAGCAGCGGTCCGAGGGCGGAGGGCGCCGGGTTTGACATGTGCTTCCAGGCGTTGTGCGGTCATGATTGGCGCGCGGGCGGCGTAGGCAACCCGCCGCTGTGGAATCGCACCTCGATGGTGGATTTTGCCGCCGGCCTGATCGGTGAAGTTACCGTTTTGCAGCGCCTGTATCGGCGGGCACGCTCGGGCGCCGGCGCGTCGGTCGACGGCGGTCTTTTGAGCGCGGGGCTGTACCTGATGTCCGAGCTTCTCCAGCAGAGCGACGGCCAATTTGTCGGCGCGGATCTGCTCAATCACGAGCAGACGGGCTACCATCCCGCCAACCGGCTCTACGAGGCCGCGGACGGCTGGCTGGGAGTAGCTGCACGCGATGATGCAATGGCTAAAGGGCTGCTCGATGTTTTGAATCTCGGACAGCGTGTAACCACACCGCGCTTGGCATGGAACGCTGATGTCGGGCGCCTCATCGCCGAGGAGATCCGCAAGCGGCGACTCGACGCCCTGGTGCCGGCGCTCGAGGCGGCAGGCGTCTGGGTCGAAGTCTGCCGCGACAACGGTGAACGGGACAGCCTCGGGGACCCCGACCTGCAGAAGCTCGGAACCGTTTATAGCGCCCAGCACCCGAAGTTCGGAGAGGTGCGCCAGCTCGGCCCGCTGGTCCGATTCTCAGCAACGACGAACACGCGCCGCCGCCACGCGCCGCTCGCGGGACAGCACACCGACGAGGTGCTGACCGAGCTGGGATTCTCGCCTGAAGAGATCAAGGGGTTGCGCGAGCGCGGCATCGTGGCCTAGCGCGCTTTGGCCTGGATCCGAATAGGAGATGGTGCGCATGTACGAGTTTTGTCGACTTGAGCGCGACGGTCGGGTCCTGACCGTGACCCTCGATAGACCGAAGGTCCTCAATAGCCTGCATGCGCCCGCGTGTTTCGAGCTGGATCGGATATTCACCGAGTTCGAGGCGGATCCCGACCTTTGGGTGGCTATAGTTACCGGAGCTGGTGAGCGGGCGTTTTGCGCGGGCCACGATCTCGCGGATGCGCCCGATGCGCCGATGCCCGAGAGCGGATGGGCCGGCCTCGCCGAGCGTCAGCGCCGAGTCAAGCCGCTGATTGCGGCTGCCAACGGTCTTGCCTTCGGCGGTGGTTTCGAGATCGCGCTGGCCTGCGACATCGTCATCGCCTCCGCAAACGCGACTTTCGCGTTGAGCGAGCCGCGTGTCGGGGCCGTGGCGCTCGGTGGGGGCGCTCAGCGGCTCGCCAAGCAACTGCCGAGCGCGATTGCAATGGGGTTGTTGCTTACCGGTCGGCGGATGGATGCGGCAGAGGCGCACCGCTGGGGCCTCGTGACGGAGATTGCGGCAGCGGGGGAGAGTCTCGCTGTCGCCCGCCGTTGGGCTGCCGAGATTCTCGAGTGTGCGCCGCTATGCGTGCGCTACACCAAGGAACTTGCGCTCGAGGCACTCGAAGGTGCCGAACTCCCGACGCGAATCGGACTTCGTAGGCGAGAGATCACGGAGCGTTTGTTTGCGAGCGAGGATACTCGCGAAGGGATTCGAGCGTTCCTCGAAAAGCGTAAGCCCGAATGGCGTGGCCGCTGACATCCGGCAACCCAGCTGCAATGGCTGAGCGGTAAATCATGAGCCGGGAAAGCGGGTTGCGCTGGCAGGAGATAGTCGACAGTTTGCGCCTGCCGGTGATCGTAGCGCCCATGTTTCTGGTCTCGGGACCCAGGTTGGTGGTCGCATCTTGTCGAGCGGGCCTAATGGGTTCTTTTCCGACGGCCTATGCTCGGACGCCCGAGGATTTGGAGCACTGGTTCGTCGAGATCGAACGCGGATTGCATGTGGCGCGAACAATGGGCGAGGCGGCGGCGCCTTACGCGGCGAACTTGATTGTGCACCCGACCAACCCGCGCGTCGATGTGGATCTCGATCTGATATGCGCGCATAGGGTACCCGTTGTCATCGCGAGCGTGGGGAACCCCTCGAGGATTGTCGAGCGAGTGCACGAATATGGCGGGGTCGTCCTCACCGATATCGCTCGAGTGAGTCATGTCGACAAGGCAATCGCGAGCGGTGTCGACGGGCTCATCCTGCTTTGCGCAGGCGCCGGCGGACACACCGGCTGGATCAGTCCGTTCGCCTTCCTGCCGGCTGTTCGCGAGAAGTTCGACGGATCCATCATCCTCGCGGGTGCGATCTCCGATGGCCGGGGAATCAACGCAGCGCAGGCACTCGGCGCCGACATGGCGTATATCGGAACGCGCTTTATCGCGACGCGCGAAAGCGATGCCAGTGACGAGTATCGCGCCATGGTGATCGAAAGCGTCAGCGACGACATCATCCTTTCGGCAGCGGTCTCGGGCCTTCCCGCGAACTGGCTTCGCGGGAGCTTGGAGCGTCTAGGTTATACCGACTGGAAGAACGCTCCTCCAGGGAAATTTAGCGCCGGAAACAACCTCAAGGCCTGGCGAGACATCTGGGGCGCAGGCCACGGCGTGGGCGCCACGCGGAAGATCGCCAGCGTTCCGGAAATCGTCGCTGAGCTGGAAGCTGATTATCGTAGATACTCAAAGCAACTGGGGCGAACCACGTGACAAACCAGCTGCCTCGTCTAGCGGGCAAAGTGGCGCTCATTACCGGGGCGGGTTCCGGAATCGGCCGTGCCACGGCGTTGAGGTTCTCGGCGGAAGGCGCAAAGGTTATTTTGGCGGAGATCAATGACGAGGCCGGCGTCGCGGTTGCCGATGAAGTGCGAGCGGCGGACGGCGATGCGCTGTTTGTTCATACGGATGTCCGCGAGTCGGATAGTGTGGCAGCCGCGTTCGAGGCGGCGATGGCTCGGTTTGGCCGGCTCGATATACTTCACAATAATGCGGGCGGCTCTACCGCGCAGGATAGACCGGTTACGGAGTGCGACCCGGAACAATTTTGGCGTGTCGTAAGATTGAATCTGTTTGGCGTTTGGCTGGGCTGCCATTACGGCATTCCGGCGCTCATCAAATCGGGCGGCGGATCGGTCATCAACATGGCTTCGGGAATGGCGATCGAGCCGATGGCCGGCCGCGACGCCTATACGGCGGCAAAAGGCGGGGTGGTTTCGCTAACGCGATCGATGGCGGTAGAGTATGCGCCGCACAACATTCGCGTTAATGCGCTGGCTCCCGGTTTTACCGCCAGCGAGCGAGTCAAGGCGCAACTGTCGCTGCTTCCTCAGCATCAAATTGAGCAACTCAATCGCGTCAACCCGCTCGGACTCGGCGAGCCGGAGAATGTCGCGGCGTTTGTGGCATTCCTTGCATCCGACGAAGCCCGCTACACCAGCGGTCAGATATTCCAGGTCAACAATGAAATGCGCGGGATTTGAACGTCGGGCAGGCCGCAGCGGAGAGAGCAGTGACCATCGATAGGACAGTGTTGATGACGGGCGCCGGTCGAGGACTCGGCAAGACCATGACATTGGCACTCATCAGCAAGGGGGCGTGCTTCATCGCTCGAAAGTGGAATGTCGCGATTCCGCCGTCGGAGGCCGCCGAAATCGCCGGCGAGAGATCTTGGCGTCGAACACGGCAACATGGAAGCCGCAGGCGAGCAGCCGCCTCGCCATGGCGCCGCCCATGACACCCGTGCCGATGATGCCGATTGCTGCCGGCATCCGCATCACCCTCTAGATCGAGCGCGCGACGTCATAAGCATGGGCAATGTTGGCGAATATCGTGCCGCTGTCCTCGCTGATCACATCGGCGGCATCGCCGATTACATGAACCGACATGCCCCTTGCCCTGGCGAGCTCGGCCACGCCGCGGACCGACTTTCGCTCGCTGGCGAAGACGATGGCGTCGATACCGGGCAGCATTTCCTCGGCGCCGTCCATCATCAGTGCGACGCCGGCATCGCCGGCGATGCGCAGGCCGCGCACCCCCTTGAATCGCCGCACCTTCTTCTCATTCGTTCTCGCGATGAGATACCATCGGTCGTTCGCGGCCATTTTTTGCGCGAAATGCTTGTCTGGCTCGGCCACCGTAACCCGGCTCGCGCGCTCGGAGAGGTAGTCGGCGATCTGCATACCGATCTGGTCTCCCCCTATCACGAGAACGTTCTGCCCGGATACTGTCCCCATCTCCAGCACATCGTCGACCAGAGCGATCGCGATGTCACCGGCGTCGTACACCGCGCTCTGCATATGCTGCGGAACGGAAGGGACGCTGCCGCTCGCCACGATCACCACATCGGGCCTCATCTCATCGAGCAGGGCGGCCTCCACCTCGGTATTCAAACGCAAGTCGACTCCGTGCTTCAATAGCTGCCGCTCGTACCAGGGCAGCATGTCGGCGATCTCGCGGCGGCCAGGGATCATGGACGCGTAGCGGATTTGACCGCCGATCCACGAGCGCCTCTCACATAGGACGACCTGGTGACCGGAAAATGCGGCGCGACGGGCAGCTTCGAGTCCGGATAATCCGGCCCCGACCACGAGAATATGTCGTGCAACTGTCCTCTTATCGCCTTCAATGTCAACACAAACCGACTCGCGGCCCATTCGGGGATTGACGACGCAGCTGGATGATCCGGGAATGCCGCCCTTGATGCCCCGCATCTCGTTGTCGATGCAGCCGCGGCATTCGGCGACGCACAGACGGATATCCTCAAGCTCGCCGCGCCGCGCTTTGCCGACGACGTCGGGATCGGCAATCATCGCCCGCCCCATGCACACGATATCAGCGATGCCGTCGCGAACGAGGTCATTTGCCATCAACGGATTCTTGACGCGCCCAACTGTTGCCACCGGAATGGTTACACGCTTGCGGACCTCGCCGGCCAAATCCGAGAAGCACCCCTGCCTCTCGTAAAGCGGCGGCACGGTGAGCCGAGTGCCTCCCATCACTCCGGCCGTCACCGAGATGTAGGCAGCTCCCTCTTGTTCCAGGATCGGAGCCAAGCGGCAGGTCTCCTCGAGGCCCCATCCGTCCTTTGGGAGAAAATCGTCGCCGTTGACTTTGACGCCAATGGGGATGCGCCCGCCGACGCGTTCGCGGCATGCACGAAGGATCTCTATGAGGAATCGGATGCGGTTCTCGAAGCTGCCGCCGTATTTGTCGGTCCGGCGATTGAAGTGAGGGGTGAGGAAATTGCTGATGAGGTAACCATGGCCGGCATGGATTTCGACGAAGTCGAATCCAGCATCGGCAGCCCGTCGCGCGCCCTCGGCATAGAAGCCGACGACCTCGCCGATCTCCGGCGTCGAGAGCACCTTTACCTCCGGCTTCTGCTTGGCGTCGAAGACCGCCTTCGCGTTGATCCCCACCCCGGATGGAGAGAGCTGGAATTTGCCGCCGGTTTGCAGGCCGCCATCCCAGACCTGGAGTCCGAACTTGACCCCATACGCGTGTACGGCCTCGGTGATGCGGGTGAGCGAAGGTATGTAGCGATCGTCGTGCAGGGACAGGGGATGTCTGCGTGGGTTGCCCTCCGGCTCTGGCACGACTGCGGACGCGCCGATGGCCATCAAGCCGGGGCGGTTCCTGGCGCGCTCGATGTAGTAGGCGATCATTTCCGGCGTGACGCGCCCCTCTTCGTCGAGCATCATACCGGCGGACATGCCGGGTAGCATGATGCGGTTGGCGACGGTCATGGCGCCGATCTGGAGAGGCTTGAAAAGATGCTCGAGGGCGAGCGCGGGCTCATGCATCATTTGAAGGTCCTTCCAGACTTGGATCGACGATCAGTACCACGCGACCGAGAGCCTTGCGGTCCTTCAGTTGGCGCAGCGCCTCCGCGGCGCGTTCCAGAGGAAACGTCGCTGTAACGCGTGGCCTCAGGCGGCCTTCGTTGTACCAGCAGATAAGCTGTTCCATGGCGGGTCCCTTGCGCCCCAGGCGCCGCTGATCGTCGGCGCTTGGCTGAATACCCTCTATCCGTGCGTTCTTGAAGAGCAAAGGGCCTAGCGAAGGCGCGGGCACGCCTGCCGAAAAACCGACCGACAGATAGCGACCTTGCCAAGCTAGAGAGCGAAGCGCCGGCTCGGCATAGCTCCCGCCAACGGCGTCGTAAATCACCTCATAACCTTTGCCGCGGGACAGCGTGCTGATCAGGCCGACGGAATGCGCCGGGTGCACGGCGGGCAGCGGCCCGGATGCGGCGATCAATTTGGCGTACAGCGCCTTTTGACCGTCCCGATCGAGTGCGTCGCGGGGGTACAGGATCGCCTCATCCGCCCCACGCTCAAAGGCCAGATCGAGCTTATCCTGTGAGGATGCTGCCGCCACCACGCGCGCGCCCAAGATTTTGCCGATCTCAACGGCCGCGACGCCCGCTCCGCTTCCGGCGCCCAGCACCAGAAGCGTCTCGCCGGCCTTGAGGGCGCCTCTTTCGATCAACGCGTATTGCGCCGTCGTGGAAGCGATCGAGAATGCCGCCGCGTGCACCATATCCATGGAGTCGGGGATCGGGTAGATCTCGTCCGCGTCGAATACGGCTTGTTCGGCATATCCGCCGCTGATCCGGTGACCGATGACAGCCTGGCCAAGCTCAAATCCGGTGACGCCTTGTCCCAGCGCCGAGATGCGTCCGGAGATTTCGATGCCAGGAATGATGGGGAGACTGCGCCGCAGCTGGGACTGTCCCTCGATTGCCAGCAAATCGGTGAAGTTGAGGCCGACCGCAGCGACATCGACCAGCACCTCGCCAGCTCCCGGCAGAGGTGCCGTCACCTCTTCCAAGACGAGGCTCTCGGGCGGCCCAAAGGCCTTGCATAGAATCGCGCGCACGTCAGATGAACTCGAGCGTCATCGGCGAGGAGGCAATGCTCTCGCCCGCGGCGTCCCTGTGTGAATCGCTTGTCGGTCGAGGAGCATCTGCAATTGAGGATCGCGCTCGGGGATGGTCATGCATCTCTCCACTTTCGACATTTCAGGGTTCGATGAAGCGCCCCGCCATGTGTCCCTCGCGGATCGCGACCAACAGGTCGCGCGGGGAATGGGCATCGCCCACGACTTTCAGGGAAAATTCCCTCTTTGCCCGGGTGCCACCGCCGAGTTCCCGGAAGATCGTGTCCTCAGCCTCGTTGTAGGTGACGAGCACGACGGTATCGGCCGATACGGCCCAGGTTGCACCTCCCTCGAGGTAGCCGATCTCGCAGCTGCGCTTGCCGATCTCATGGAGACGACCGCGGGTGACGAGCGCGAACTCGCGCTTGCGTAAACGGCGCAGTGCGGGCTCCACGCGCATCGCTATATCCATGGCCGGCGCCAGTGCGGGCAAGCGGGTAACCAGCGTGACCGCGAGTCCCATCTCGAGCAGATACTCCGCGACGCCCAGCGCTTCATAGCTGCCGGTATCGTCCAGCACCAGCGCGGCGGAGCCGAGAGCGCTTCGAGGAACATCGAAGATGTCGTGCGATGAATATACGTGCGATTGCGCTACGCCCTTCGGCGCGAAGGCGGGCGTGTTGACCTGCACCCCATCCATGCGCGGCGCCGATCCCGTGGCAACGATCACTGCACCGGGGTGCTCGGCCGCGATATCCGCGGTCTCGATGTAAGTCGACAGCCGGACGTCGACCCCCAGTCGAAAGACCTCTCGCTCCAACCAATACGCGATGTCGGCGATGCCCGCGAGCTTCGGCACTCGCCGCGCAACGTTGAGCGCGCCTCCCAGGCGCGGCTGCGCCTCGAACAGGAGCACGCGATGACCCGACAGCGCGGCGACTCTCGCCGCCTCCATTCCGGCGGGACCGCCACCGATGACCACGACCTTCTTCGGCGAGTCCGTCTTGACGATGAGATCCTCACTCAGCGTCCGCTCGTAGCCAACCACCGGATTGACGGTACAGAACACGCGCTGCGAAGGCGTCAGGATGCCGCCGATGCAACCCTGGTTGCAGCCGATGCAGGGGCGCACCTGCTCGGCGCGTCCTTGCAGCGTTTTGCTGACCAGATCCGCATCCGCGATCATTGCCCGAACGATGCCGACCATGTCGGCCACGCCTGCGCGGATGGCTTGGTCCGCTTCCTCGAGAGTCCGATACCGTCCGGCAATCATGCGCGGCACATCGGCCGCCGCCGCGATCGGCCCGCTCGACGGCAGCATCGCGCCGACAGGCGTTTCCATCGTCGGCAGCATCGAGGACGGATCGTGATAGCTGCCCATGGAGGCGTTGACGAAATCGATCATCTTCGCGGCGCAAAGCCTACGCACGATCTCGGCGCATTCCTCCGGGGTCAGTCCGCCATCGATGTGCTGGTCGGACAGGCGGATCCCGACCGGGAAATCGGGCCCCACAGCAAGACGCACCGCGTCGATGATCTCGTTGCCGAAGCGCATGCGGTTCTCGAGTGAGCCGCCGTATGCGTCTTCGCGCCGGTTGGTCATGGCCGAGTAGAACTGATGAACCAGATAACCATGACCAAAATGCAATTCGACGCCGTCGAGGCCACCCTCGCGGGCGCGAACAGCGGTCGCCGCGAACGCGGCCACGATCTCCTCGATCTGGTCGCGGGTCATGGCGATGGGCACAAACCCCCAGGGGCTCGGAACCGTGGAGGCCGACCAAGGCGGCTGGCCGTCGGCCGAGGGCCAGTGTTGGCCGCCGTGCCATAACTGCGTGAACAGCTTCATGCCGTATTTGTGCATCGCCGCGGATATCTTGCGAAAGCCGGGAATGATGTCATCGTCCCATCCGAACAGCGTATTGTTGACGCTGGAGCGGTGCACGCAGGTGACTTCGAGCGTGGTGAGACCTACACCCGAACGGGCGCGGGCTTCATGATAGGCGATCAGGTCGTCGCTGACGGACCCCTTGCCATAGTAGGTACCATGCCCCGTGCGCAGGATGCGATTCTTTACTTCAAGTTTGTTGATCGTGATCGGCTGCAGCAAATGGGTGAGTGCCATGGCTCAAACTTCCTGACCCGCCAGGACTTCGGTGGCCGCGAGACCCATCGCCTTCAGATAGTCGTGTTGAAACGGCGCCGCCGCACGATTTAGTTCGCCAATCCGCAGATCGAGCCCGACAGTCGTACGGATCGGCCGCTTTCCGGGGGCAAGAGCAATGAGTTCGCGAATGGCGTCGGTTACCGCTCTAGGATCGGTGGAAATTCCGGGATCATTGAGCAACATTGCCATGCGCTCAGGCATCATGCGCTGAAGCTCCCTCAATGGTCCATATGCATCGGCGATCGTCGCGTGCTCGGGCGGAACCGAATTCGCCTTGAGTTTCGTCTGGAACGGACCAGGCTCCAGCAGAATTAAGTCAATTCCGAGCGACGACGCTTCGTAGCGCATCGCCTCGGTCAGCGCCTCGAGCGCGAATTTGCTGGCTGAATAGATACCGGAACCCGGAGTGACCAGCCGCCCGGCAATCGAGGTGACCGAGATCGCGAGCCCCGATCTCTGCGCGCGCATGGTCGGCAGAACCGCCCGGAGCATGCGGAACGGACCGTAGAGGTTCGTCTGCATCACGGTCTCGAGCTGGGCCACGCTGAACGCCTCGGTAACACCCAGCCACATGATACCGGCGCAGTTGACGAGAACGTCGAGCCGGCCTGCGAGGGAGATGGCGCTCGCGACACCCGCCGCCACCGAGGCATCGCTGGTCACGTCTATTTCAACAACATCGCAGCGGCCGGCGGAGCTTTTCGCGAGAGTCCGCAACGCCGCGGCGGCGGTGGCATTCTTCACCGTCGGCGAGCGCATGGCCGCGATGACGTGGTAGCCATGTTTCGGCAATTCGGCGGCGATCGAATAGCCGATTCCACTGCTCGTGCCTGTAACGAGGACCGCCCCGGTTGCCATGCCTTCCCCTCGATTCCGTTGCGCGCTCACACGGTCATTCCGGCCGCGGGCGCTACTCGCCGGGCGTATTGCGCTCGATATCGGTCTTCAGGCGCACAAGCTTGGTGCTCTTGATCCGCCACTTTCCATCGATCATCTCGTACGTCTCGTGCTCGTGTCCGAAGCCGTGCAGGGATTTGTTGGGATGACCCTCCGGCCAAAACACTCGATAATAGCGCGCCTTGAGCTGCTTGATATTCTCGATCGCCACCAGTCGTGCCAGGTCATCCACGCTCATGGATCGTAACCGCCCCGCGGGCCATGGGTTGAGGCGCAACTTTTTCCCGAGTGAACCGACATGCAGCGTGCGCAGCGATACATGTCGGGATAATATATCAATGTGCCAGCGAATGATATGCCAGGGTTATCATGCCGATGGCCATCGCAACTGAATTTGGAACCCCAGGGGAAAACCATGTCCAAGCCCGCTTTTGAAAACCATCCGATCTTCGAGATACAAGGGCCGCTCGCGACGATCACGTTCAACCGTCCCGACAAGGCAAACGCCATGCATCCGGACCAGAACGCACTGATGCGGGACTTTCTCTACGAAGTGGAACGCAAACCCGAAGTGCGCTGCGTACTTCTCAAGGGGAACGGCAAACATTTCATGGCCGGCGGCGATCTGTCGACGATCGTCCATTTCGACAAACTGACCGATGCCGAGCGCACCTCCCAAGGCGAGGTGCCGATCTGGGACTACGTGCACATGGTGCGCGTCATGCAGCGCCTCGAAAAGCCGGTGGTGGCGAGCGTGCAAGGCGGGGTCGCAGGAGCGGCGGTCGGCTTGATTGCGGCCTGCGACTTTGTAATCGCCGCGGACACCTCGTTCTACTGGGCCGCCCACATCCTTCATGGCGGCAGCAACGATGGGCTACTGACTTATTTTTTGCCGCGCCAAATAGGCCTGCGCAAGGCGCTGGAAATGGCTTTACTTGGCGAGCGTGTCTATGCGCCGCAGGCGAAGGAGCTCGGCCTGATCAATTTCGTGGTTCCGGAGGACAAGCTTCAGGAGGAAACACAGAAGTTGGTCGATCGGCTCTGCAAAGGTCCCACGATCGGGTATGGCCTGATCAAGAAGCTCATGTATGCGTCTTTCAAGAATTCCTTGGCTGAACAGGGCGAGATGGAAGCGGAACTCTACGGCGCGCGTGCACTGCACACGGCGGACGTGAAGGACGGACTGAAGGCGTTCTTCGAGCGGCGCCCGCCCAACTTTCAGGGCAAATAAAGCTGCGCCCAACACGGAGAACCATCGATGAGCCAAGAACTGATCTGCGAAGTGGCCGAGGGCATTGCGCGCATGAAAATCAACCGTCCGGAGGCGCGCAACGCCATGACCGGGGCCGTCATCCAGGAAATGCTCGCATTCTGCCGACGCATCGAGAACGATCCCGAAGTCCGCTGTCTTTTGATCACGGGCGCGGGCGAGCACTTCATGGCGGGCGGCGATGTCAAAACCTTCATGCAGGTCATCGACCAGTCCGCGGAAGAGTTGCGCGCGAACTTCGAGCAGCGCTCGCTGGATGCGGCGCCTCTCTGGGCGATCCTCGAGCGCATGCCCAAACCGGTCGTTTGCAGCGTGCGCGGATTCTGCGCCGGCGCGGCGCTTTCCTTCGTGGCGGGCTCCGACCTCACCATCGTATCCGACAATGCGAAATTCCTGTTGGCGCACGTCGGCCTCGGGCTCTCGCCTGACGCAGCGACGACTTACCATTTGCCGCGAACCGTGGGCGTCAAGCTTGCCAAGCAGCTCGCGTTCTTCGGTGACCGCTTCGATGCCGCTGAAGCGCTGCGCATCGGCTTGGTGAATTGGGTGGTGCCGGACGCGGAATTGGATGCGAAGACGGAGGAGATCCTCAAGCGACTGGCGGCCGCCCCGTCGGTCTCCATTGCGCAATCCAAACGGCTCATGAATCAGGCGTTGGGCCGCACGATATCGGAGCAGGTCGCCGACGAGGGCATCGGGGTCGGAAACTGCGCGGTTTCGGAGGATTTGAAGGAGGGCGTGCGCGCCTTCGTCGAGAAGCGCAAGCCGCAGTTTCGCGGACGCTGATCTCGGCTCACATATACGCTGATCGGCCAGCGGATTTGGGACATGTGGACGCGCTGCAGCTCAGCCTTTCGGCTCGACTTGGCCCGGCTTGATCCACGATGCCAGCGTCCGCGCGGTCTCCATCGCGTAGGCCGGATTCAAGCACTCATCCAAGATATCCGACCGCTCCTTTGTGGGCTTCCATCCAAGCTGGCTGCGAGCCACCGGAGAGCGGCAACGACTACAAGACGAGAAGACGGTCGTGCCGCTGAATTTGTCCCAAACCTCCTGCGCTTCCGCGACGGTGAGGCTACGCGTGCCCACCTTGAGCCCACCGGCGATCGTCATGGCCATCGAACGAAACGTCGCTTCCGCGCCGACGCAATGGTATAGAGAACCGGGCACCCCTCGGATCAGAGCAAGATTGAAAAGGTGCACCAAATCATCCACATGAACGCTGGAGTAGGCGTTGAGTCCGCGCCCGACATAGCAGACCGAGCCGGTCTGCCGGGCTGAGTGATACAAGTCGGAAATTACCTTACATCCGCCGTGCCCATACACTAGAGGCGGCCGGACGACGATTGAGCGCACGCCCGACTGCGCAGCAACTCGTACGGCAGATTCAGTCTCAGCGCGAATTTGCAACTGCCGCCGCGGAATGAAGCTATCGGTCTCGGAGAAGCTATTGTCCGACCATTCACCCTCCGTCGGCTCAGAGAGTACGCTGGCCCCGCCGGTGAAGATGAAGGTTTTCTCACTGCGGCGTACGGACTTCAGAAGTCGCTCCACGACGCGTTTCTCTTCGTCCAGCGCGAGCTGAACCAGCCAAATGGCGGCGTCGTGATCGGCCAATGCCCCATCCGTAGCAGCGCTATCGTCCAAGCTCGCAACTATGGCATTGGCCTCGAGCTCCTTGACGCTCTGCGCACCCGCCGCACTACGCACAAAGCCCGTGGCCTCGTGTCCTGCTCCCACGAGACCTTTAATCAAGCGCTTGCCGATATACCCGCTCGCCCCAAAGACAAGAACGCGCATCGCCGCCCCCTATCGGCCACTCATCAAGCGGCAACACTGTAGCATGCACGTCGGGACGCAGGCGCTCACGCCGGAGCCGCTCCGCGCGGTACGTCCGCGAATTTCTTTCCCGTCTCGGCGAGGGACAGCAAGAGCGGCGCCGGCGTCCAATACTGCGCGCCCAATTCGACGCCGAAACGCCGGATTGTGGAGAGAACCTTCTCGAGTCCGATGCTGTCGGCCCAGAACATCGGCCCCCCGCGATGGCGCGGAAAGCCATATCCATTGCAATACACGACGTCGATATCGATCGATCCCAGGGCGATGCCTTCGGCGATGATTCTCGCGCCCTCGTTGACCAGCGCCAACATGCAGCGGTCGATGATCTCCTGATCGTCGACGGTGCGGCGTTTGATGCCGAGCCGAGCGGCTTCGGCCGCGATCAACTCTTCCACCAGAGGATCGGGCAGCGGGGCGCGCGAACCTGGGTCGTAGCGATAGATGCCCTTGCCGGCTTTGAGCCCAAGGCGACCCATTTCGACGAGCCTGTCCTGCACGGCGCCGACGCGTGGATCGTTCAGCACGCCTTCGGCGCGCTGGCGCCTGCGGCCGGCCGCGCTGATGTCGAGGCCAGCCATATCGCCCATGGCGTGCAGTCCCATCGCCATACCGAAGGCGGTGAGCGCCTTGTCCACCTGTTGCGGCGACGCTCCCTCCAGTGCCAGGAACTCCGCCTCGCGGCGATAGCCACGCAGCATGCGGTTGCCGATGAATCCGTCGCACACTCCCGAGACCACGCCGATTTTCCCGATTCGCTTGCATACCGCCATGGCGGTGGCGAGCACCGTGGTTGCGGTAGCCGCGCCGCGCACGACTTCGACCAGTTTCATGATATTGGCCGGACTAAAGAAATGCATGCCGACGAAGTCCGAGGTCCGCCCGCTCGCGGCGGCCAGTTGGTTGACATCGAGCGCCGAAGTATTGGTGGCGAGAACCGCGCCGTGCTTCGCAAACTTACCGATCCTTGCGAACAGGTCCTTCTTGACGCCCATGTCCTCGAAGGCGCATTCAATGACGAGATCGGCCGTGCCGACGTCCTCGATCTCGAGGCTGCGGGAGATTTGCCCCAAACGCGCATCGCGTTCCTCCGCCTTCAGGCGGCCGCGCTCCACTTGGCCGTCATAGTTGGATTTTATGTTTTTCCAACCCCGCTCCAAAGCCGCCTCGCTGGCTTCGATGAGTCGGACGGGAATGCCGGCATTCGCGAACGATATGGCGATGCCGCCGCCCATGGTACCGGCACCGATGACAGCGACCCCGGCGATCGCGCGCGGCATCGCGTCTTCCGGGAAGTTCGGAATTTTGCCCGCTGCGCGTTCGGCTGCGAACAGATGGCGCATCGCCGCGGCTTCGATCGAGCCGCGAACGCTCAGGAAAAGCCTGCGTTCCTCGGAGAGGCCCGCCTCGAAACTGCGATCCGTCGATGCTCGAAGCGCATCGACCGCTGCGGCGGCGGCCGGCAGCCCCTTTGCGTCTTTGAGGGCCTTCGCGCGGAGCTCGGCGAATGAGAACCCGTCTGGTACGGTCACAGTTCCAGCGCTCAGCCGGCGGTGTGCGGCGCCTTCCGACAAGCGACGCCGCGCATAGGCCAACGCACCCTCGAAGAGGTCGCCGTCGATCAGTTCGTCGATGATGCCGAGTTCTTTGGCTTTCACGGCTCCAATCGAGGCGCCGCTCAATATCAACTCGGTGGCCGCCTGAAGGCCGATGAGACGCGGCAGCCGCTGAGTGCCGCCGCCGCCCGGAAACAGACCGAGTTTTATCTCGGGAAGTCCAACTGTTGCCGAGGCCGCGGCGCAGCGATAGTCGAATACCAACGCTGTCTCGAGTCCGCCGCCCAACGCCTGGCCATGAATCGCGACGACGGTGAGCTTGCTGCTCTCATCCAGAGCCTTCATCGCGACCGCCATGAGGGGATCTTTGGGCGGACTGCCGAACTCGCGCACATCCGCGCCAGCGCTGAATGTCGTGCCTGCGCAGACCAAAAGGATCGCCTTGACGCTGTCGTCCGTCTCCACCTTGGGCAGGATCTCGAGCAAGCCCAGGCGTACGGAATGCGACAACGCGTTGACAGGCGGGTTGTCGATCGTCAGGACGGCAACCTCACCGTGCCTTTCGAGACGGACGGTTGGTTTCATACGGGCTTCGCCAGTTGGGATGCATCCGGGGCGGTTTCGGTCCATTTCACGAGCGGGCGTGTGAATGCCAGCATGCACAGGAGTCCCGCGCCGGCGATGATGCTCGTCGCCAGGAAACTGTGGCGAAATCCCGTCATCGTAAGCGCGTCGCCACCGGTGCTGGCCGAGAGCACGGTGAGCGACACCGACACGCCGAGCGCCAGTCCGATCTGCTGACACGTGATGAGGACACCCGTGGCGACCCCTTGTTTTGCCGCAGCCACGGACGTGGTACCAAGGGCCATCAGCAGTACCGAGGACAGCGTGCCTCCCAGACCGGCGATGAGCATCCCCGGAACCAAGTTGTAAGCATAACCGCGCTCCGGCGAAGCCGCGGCGAACAGCAGGGGCGCGACCAGCGCGATTGCGAATCCGATCGAGATCGCCCGACGGAGCGGAAATCGTCCCATGATGGGCCGTAAGAAATGCCCGGTGACGATCACCGCACCCGCGTAGGGCATCATTCCCAAGCCGGACTGCCTCGCGGAAAAATGCAGCATCCGCTGCATGAATAAATTGAGCAGCACGAACAAACCGCCGGTGGCCGCCATGGCGGAGATGTTGGCAATATTAGCGCCGATAAAATTCGCATAACGGTAGATCGTCGGGGGCACCAGCGGCTCGCGGACATTGCGCTCGAGCAGCAGGAATCCACCGAGCGCCAGCGCGGAGGCGCCGAGCAGGAGAGGGCCTTGCGCGGCGCTCCAGCCGTATCTGGCCACCGCCGAGAGCGCGGAGAGCGCAAGGGTAACCGTGACCGTGATCAGGATCGCGCCCCCCACATCCACGGTGTGCTTTTCCGCGGATTGCTCATGGGCCGGAATGAGGCGCCACGCCATCGCGATGGCGGCAATCACCAGCGGAACGCTGATGAGGAATATCGCGCGCCAGCCGAATGCGGTCGTTACGATGCCGCCTCCCCCGAGGCCAAGAACCACAGCGAGACCCTGTGTCGCGCCGAACACGGCAAACCCGCGATGGCGCACCGGTCCTTCGGGCAGAAGTACGTTCATCAGCGAGAAACTCGCCGGGATGAAGAATGCGCTGCCAATCCCCTCGAGCGCGCGAGCCGCAATCAGCATCCAGACATTGACGGCAGAAATGGCGCCGAGCAGACCCAAGCCGAAGAGGCAAAGGCCTAGGATGCAAAAACGGCGTCTGCCGAACGTGTCCGCCGCGCGGCCACCCAGCACCAGGAACCCCGCATAAGCCAGGGAATAAGTGGACACTATCCATGGCAAGACGACCGGATCGACGTGCAGATCCGTGGAAATCGTGGCGAGCGCGACGTTCATCATGCTGAAATCCACGCCGAATATGAATTTGCCGAGCGCCACCAGCGCGATGATTCCGGCGTAATATCGAGCCTCGGCCTTGATCGGCGTGTTCATGGTGATCGACGTTCCGGTGGGTTGGAATCGTTATCCGCGCTCATTCAACTTGGCACCCTTTCTGCGGTACCCGGGCTCGCGAAAATGAATTCGGCATAGGACTTCGAGGCGAGCGGCGTCGCGGCGGGATCGTATTCTTCCTCGATGATCCATTTGCACATACGGCGGAGCGGCTCCAGACCGTCATGCGGACCGGCATAGGACATGCGCGCCGCGTAACCGAGCGATACGAAGCGCTGAGCGCCGTGGAAGGCGAGGCGATCGCGCAGCTGTGCTTTCAGAGCGTCAGGGTATATGCCGATGGTCTGCGTGTACGCCGTGACGGATCGTATGGGGATTTCCAGGTCGTCGACCGGCACCAGGTTGCAGACTCGATTGGCGAGGATTCGCGCGAAATCCACGGGCTCGCTGGTCTGCGAAACGATGATCGCTCCGTTGTTGCCGCCGCCGATGACACGATGCTCGTCGCTCATCATTTTGAGAGAATGAATCTCTTCGGCGAGCTCAGGATCGACACGGCGCACCGGCGTGCTGAGCGCGGGCGGAAGGGCTTGCAATGCGGCGTAAACCATCTCGCCGAATTGGTTGGCCTTGTGCAAGCCGCTGGTGTGAGTGCCGCTTTCGATGTACGCCACACGTGCGTTCAGACACGCTTCCTGGTTGTTGGACCCGATGTCGATGGCCATTCGCTCTGCGGCATCCAGCATGGTTGCCTCATCGCGAAAAGCGGCTTTTCCGATGATGCTGGAGCTGAGCTTGGGATCGAGCGTGATGAGGTCGATTCCAGGCTGTATGTATTTTGCTATGTGAGTTATCGAGGCGAAGCCGCCCCAGGCAACGATTTTCTCGATATTCTTCGGCCGGTACAGGAGCTCCTCGAAACTCGTGTCGCCGCCCTTCCAGTAGGCCACGGAGAGGTGGCGCGTGATCGGGTGATGCGGCGCCATTTCTACCATGGTGCGCGCGCAAGCCGTCGCCGTCAGTGGATCGTTGGAGGGGGTCTTGATGATGGCATCGCTGCGAAGGACCGCGTTGCGCATCACGGTCATGGAGGAGACCAGCGGCGAGTTTCCGGCGACGATATGTACGGCGCGGGCGCCGATCGCTCGAATGGACACCAGCGCTCCGTTCTCCATGCGCTTGGCCACCCAGCCATCAAGATAGCCAATACCGATGGAACTATCCGCAAATTGGCGCACGAATTTCGGATCGAAGCAATCACGCATCATCTGGTAGGTGCGGCGCAATAATGGTTCGGTGAGCCCCGACGTGGTTCGCGCCAGCTCGAACGCTTCCTGCAGATGGGGATTGCGTTCGAACGCCATGCGCCCATGGAGCTCGCCCATGTATTCGAGGATCTCGCTGAAGGTAAGCGTGTACAGATCGGACAGTGCGGAGGGGGTATCGAGCGGCAGCGCATGCGCATGCTTCTTCACGTCAGGCGTCGTAAAGGCTGCGCCGCCGCGGCGGCCGCCGTATTCGACGTCCTTGTCGTCGATGATGCTGCCGCGGATGATCAAGGGGACGTGAAACTTCGCCATTGCTACTCCACGAGCTGGCTGATGAAGTCGAGGGCGCGGTTGTGCGCCTCCGGTGCACCGGCACACGTGATCTTGTCGTCGCCGCCTTCCTGCGCCGTGTAGCGGCGGATTGTCGGGTGCACGTGCACGCCGGTGCGCCCACAGCGACAAGGATCATCACCGAACGTGAGCGTCACTTCATCACCGGTTAGGAAGCCGCCCCAATGGGTCTTGGTGGCGAGATCCACGAAGCCGAATCGACCCGTTTGAGTACCCGTGCGCGGACGCTGTTCGCCCGTCGAGGGATCGATCACGAAGGGTATGATATTGGGCCGGAAGTGATAATGGTCGAGCGGACAGGCACGATGAGTGGCATTCACCATCTCGGTCATGCCGTAGCCCTGACGCGGGAATGCGCCGATGCCGATAAATTCCGCTATCAACTCGCGGTGATCTTCAGGGAGGGTACGCCCTTTCGATCCGCCGGCAATGTGGACCAGCGAGTCGCGCGCAAAGGCGTGCATGACGCCGTGCTTGCGTCCCTGTTCGGCAAGATCCGCCATCTGCGGCAGGGTGCCGGAAATGACGACACGACGGCCGCGCAGCCGACTGGTCACATCCCTGAAAAACGCTTCCGTGCGCTGCTCGCTTTGAGCTTGTTCCCGCATCAGCGCATCGCGACGCGCAAGCACACCGGGCGCGAGCTTGAGTGCGCCCAATTCGCCCCGCTGTTCGGCGCCCTGGATGCGTCCGCCAATGGACAAGACATCGGCGCTCAAGCGGCCGGGATTGGACGTCGTGACCCAGCTGTCGTCGCCGCCGTGAAAATAGCTCGTCACCGCATCGAGCAGCCGCGCCTGCCCCATGGCTCCGCGACGGTAGCCGGCGTGGATGATGGGTAGATCTTCGAAGCCGGTCAGATGGGCATCGGGCTCGTCCCCGAAACCCTCGAAGAAGCGCATGAACCCCTTTGCCACCGTGTCCATCTCGGAAGCGCTGCGCGGCACGAAGGAGAGCTTACCGGTGGTCCCGGATGAATGCTTCACGCGAATATCCGTGTTGGCATCCAGCAGGTCGATCCAATCGTCGATGCTGCCGCAGCCGGTCGCATCGACCGACGAGAGATCGTGTGCCGTGAGCTTGTTGAGCCAACGGGTGAGCTGATCGAAGCGCCCATTCTCCAGCACCGAGAGCGGATATGACTTGTACACCGAGTGTGCGAGCAGCAGCGGACCCGCCTGCGATATAGCGTCGATCCGTCGAATTCCCTGTTCGTCGGCCAGCTTCGCTAGCACGGGGACGCGTTCCACCATGGCCGCAAAGTGGCCGCTGAGCGCCCGCGTGTGAATCTCCTGCAGCGTGTGATCGGGGATCGAGTGCATCTCCGTGATGGACAGATCCAGGAATCTCTCGGGTGCTTTCACCAGATCTTCGGTCGAGGGCGGAGGGTTTGTGAACGGCATGATTCAGCTCCTGGAGGCGAGGGCGACCGTATCCGGGCGGTATTCTTCTTCGACGATCCATTTGCACATTCGGCGCAGCGGCTCGATGCCATCGTGCGGTCCGATATTGGCGAAGCGGCCCGCGTAACCCAGTGATACGAGCCTTTGCGCCCCGTGAAGGGCGAGGCGATCGCGCAATTCCGAGCGCAGCGAATCCGGATAGATCCCGATCGTCTGCGTATAAGCATTGGTCGAACGAATCGGCGTTTCCAGACTGTCGAACGGCACCAGGTTCGCGACGCGATTGGTGAGGATCCGGGCGAAATCGACGGGCTCGTCCAGCTGAGACACGATCACGGCGCCAGCGGGTCCGCCGCCGACCACCTCGTAGTAGCCAATGGACATTTTCAGGGCGTTGACCTCCTCGGCAAGCGCGGGGTCTGGCGCGACCGCCGGACTCGAGATGTGGGGCGGCAGCGCCTGGATCGAGTCGTAGAGGTATTGGCCGAAGCGGCTTGCCTTCTGAAGCCCCTCCTTGTCGGTGCCCGTCTGGATATAGACCACGCGCGCGTTGTGGCAAGCCTCCTGATTGCGGTGGCCGATATCGACAGCCGCCCGTTCGGCCACCTCGCGCATGACCACATCGCTCGTGAACGCCTCCTTGCCAATGATGGTTGAGCTCAGTTTCGGATCGAGCGTTATCAAGTCGATGCCGGGCTGAATGTACTTCAATATGTGCGTGATCGAGGCGAGACCACCCCAGGCCACGATCTTGTCGACATGCGCGGGGGTATAGAGCGCCTCCTCGACCGTGTTGTCGCCGCCCTTCCAGTAGGCAACCGACAGATGCTTGGTGATCGGATGGTCCGGAGCCATGTCAATCATGGTGCGAGCCACCGCCGCCGCGGTGAGCGGATCGTTCGACGGCGTCTTGACGATCATGTCGCTGCGGATGATCGCGTTGCGCGCGATGCTCATCGCGGCGACGTTCGGAATGTTGCCGGCGATGATGTGCACGGCCCGCGCCCCGAATGCGCGAGTCCAAGCCTGGCCGCCGGTGTCGAGCTTCACACCCACCCAGCCGTCGAGATACTGGATGCCGATCGACTTGTCCGCGGTCTGTTGGACGACGCCGCGCGAGAAGCCCTGGCCGAGCGTCTCGTAGATTCCCTTGAGAATCTGCGGCGAGAGCCCCGAGGTCGTGACCGAGAGCTCATAGGCCTCTTGCAGATATGCGTTGTCGCGAAACGACAGACGCGTACCTACTTCCTGCAGGAAGTCGGCGATTTCCTTGAATTTGAGCTGCTGCAGATCGCCCAACGCCGACGGCGAGGACAGGGGGAGCTTGTCGAGATGCTTTCGCACGTCCGTCGAGGTAAAGCTCGAGCCTCCGCGCCGGCCGCCGAACTCGATGTCGGCATGGTCGATGATCTTGCCGCGAAGTATCAGGGGAACGTTGAATTTCGCCATGGCGTCTACCCCAATTGCTGGGCGATGAATTCCAGCGCTTTGTCATGCGCGTCAGTCGCACCGGCGCAGGTAATCTTGTCGTCGTTGCCTTCGATCTCGGTGAAGCGCCGGATATCGGAATGGATGATGGGCCCGATGCGGCCGCAGGCACAGGGCTCATCCCAGGTCATCGTCACGCGGTCCCCGCTCAGGAGTCCACCCCAATGCGTCTCGATGGTCAGATCGAACCAGCCGTATCGGCCGCTCTGCGTGCCCTCTCGCGGCAAGAGCGCGCCTGTTTTGTGATCGAGCAGGAAGGGGATGAGATTGGGCAGGGGATGAATATTGCCGAGCGGGCACATGCGCGATGACCCGAGGCACATCTCGCTCATGCCGTAGCCATCGAGCGGATATTTCTCCATGCCGATAAATCGACAAATGACCTCCTTGTAGTCCTCATCGAAGGTACGACCCTTGGCACCGCCGCCGATGCTCGCCAGCGTATCCGGCGTGAATAGATGGGTGAGCCCGGCCTTACGCGCCTCGATCGCGAGATCGTAAACGGCCGGTGGAGATCCCACGATGATGACCCGCTGGCCGCGCAGGCGTTGCACGATGTCGTCGAAAAACGCCTTCAGCCGCTCGGGCGCCGCCTTCTGTTCCTGAACGAATGCGTCGCGCCGCGCGAGCAGCGCCGGGGAGATCTGGAGTTGCCCGAGCTCGCCCTTGTCCTGAGCGGCCTTCAATCGGCCGCCCAGGGAAAGCACGTCGGCGCTCATGCGCCCGGAATTCGAGGCCCTGACCTTGCTTTCATCGCCGCCATAGATCCAGTGAACCGCCGCATCCATCATGCGCGGATAGGCGAGCGCGCCCTTGCGGTAGCCGACGAGGAGCACCTGCAGGTCCTCGAATCCGACCAGCGCCTCGGCGTGGGGCTCGTCGCCGAATCCCTGGAACGAGCGCCGCCAGCCCTTTGCGGTGGCCTCGGTTTCACCGAGCGTGCGCGGCACGAACGACAATTTCCCGGTGGTACCCGACGAATGCTTGATGCGCAGCTCGGTATTCGAATCCATCAGGTCGAGCCAGCCGTCGATACTCGTGCAACCGGACGCGTCAACGCCGGATAGGTCGATAGAGGTCAACGTGGCGAGCCACTTGGTCAAAAGATCGAAGCGGCTCTTTTCTAGAAGTGACAGGGGATAGGATTTATAGATCGAGTGCGGGAAGAGCAGGGGCGCGGCGTCACTAATCTCATGGATTGCGCTGATTCTCTGGCTTTGCGCCAGTTTCTCGAGCACGGGAACCCGGTGCACGAGCGTATCGAAGCGGTCCTTGAGGACGGTGAGCTGGATGTCCATCACCGTCTCGTAGGGGATGCCGTATTGCTCCGTGACGCTCAGATCCGGATATCGCTCCGGGTGTTTCCTCAAGAGGTCGATATCGACCTCGCGCTGCAATGCGGTCGGCATGTCCGCTTCTTAGAAGTGCATGCCCGCCGTAAAGCCGTATGTACGCGGCGCCTCGGGCGAGAATTGCTCGCCGTACGCGATGGATTCGGAGCCGTAGGAATAGTATTTCACGCCGGTTAGGTTGGCGCCCCATAGCCGGAGGTCATATTTGCGACTCGGATGGGTCCATTTCACGGATGCGTTGAGCAGATTCACGACGGGCTGCTTGATGCTCTCGTCGGGAAACCAGTAGAAAGTGTCCGTATACGACCAGTTCACATTCAAGTCGTATTCGCCGACAGTACTCGGAATCACATAGTCGGCCGCCGCATTGCCGCTATAGTGCGGAGCGCGGATCATGTCCAGCCCGGACGCGTTGCAGGTGTAGGTACCGTTCGGTGTGCAGGCAGGCGTGGGGATCTGTGAGCCAGCATAATAAGCGCTCGGCGGGAAGTAGTCCGGCGCATTTTCGAAGCTGTCATAGTGGCCATAAAGGACCGATAAGCCCGCGGAAAGCGTCAGGTGGTTCATAGGAATCGCCTTGACCGAGAGCTCCCCGCCGTTGACCTTCGCCGAGGCAGCGTTGATCAACTTCGTGCCGCCCGCCACGATGACCGCCATCTGCAGGTTCTTGACGTCGTAGTGAAAGGCGCTCAGGTTGACTTGTAGATGATGGTCGAGCCACTCGCTCTTCATGCCCGCTTCCACCGATTTGAGCACCTCGGGATTGACGGGCGGATTGTTGGCAGGACCGCCTGCGGCGGTGCCGAACGTATCGAACTGGCCGCTCTTCACGCCCCGGTTCCATGAAACATAGCCCATCACGTCATCTGTGAATTCATGATCGAGTGCCACGCGGTACGTGCCCAACGGCCAGGTGTGCGTCGCGCCGGGCGTCGCCGGCGTGGTCGGGCAGGCGACCGGCGCCGCGAGGCAGAGAGGCAGTCCGCCGACTCCCGGAATCGCCTCTGAAAAATACACGCCGCCGGTGAACAGGCGTTTGTCCTCCGTGTAGCGGGCGCCCAAGGTCAGATGCGTATCCGTGGCTATGAGCGCGGTTCCTTGCATATACCCCGCGAAGGATGTGGTCCGCACGTTGTCCGTCAGATTGACGAAATAGCTGGACGGGACGAATTGGGTCGGAAAGCCTTCCGCGGTTCCGGCGAGTGACGCGTTCGGCCCGTAGCCCGCGTTGTCGTCCATGAAGAATCCGCCGATGATCCAGTTGAAGCGTGATGCATAGGGGGCGTCATCCGGACTGATCAATTGCAGTTCCTGGCTGAGATTGCGGTCTCTCTGTACGAGGTCGGTGACGATATCACCGAAGGCCGAGCTGTCCTGATTGAAATTCGCATGGCCTTGCACATACTGCCAGCCGGTGATGCTCACGCCCTTGGCGAAGCCCAAGTCTTGGTCGATTTTGAGCTCGAGGGTGGTGTGGTCAACGACGGCGTAGTCATTATTGATGTCGGCGGTATTATACCAGCCGACGTAGGTGGCTCTGGCCGCGCCGGGGCATCCGAAGGCGACCGGCGAGGTCTGTGGATTGCCGTCGTCTCCGCCTTCACCCGGGCAATAGCCGTGCCCGCCTGCGGCGACGAATCCGGGAATCTGATTGAAGCCCATGCCGACTTCGCTGCGCGTGTAGGAGAAATTTCCCGCGAGCAGAACCCGGGTCCCGGCAGTCGGAGTCCACAGCCACTTGTTGCGGATGCCCCAGTCCTCCGCGGTGAACGCTTCCTGCCCGGTGGTGACATCCCGACCCCAGCCTTGTCGCTGGTCGGTGATGTAGACCGCCAAGTTGGATGCGACATAATTGTCGATGATCCCGCCGGTGGCGTAGATATTGCCGGTGAACGTTTGGTAGTTGCCGTAACCGCCCGAGAAGTCGACGCTGGGATCGAATGATGGATCCTTGGTGTGGACCTGGATCACGCCGCCCGTCGCATTGCGGCCGAACAGTGTGCCCTGCGGTCCCTTCAGAACGTCAATACCCGATATGGAGTTGAGCGCGAAGATAGACGCATCGCCGTCCGGGATATAGATGTCATCGAGATAAACGGCGACCGAGCTTTCCTCGCCGGTTCCGTTCGAGTTGGGTCCTATACCTCGAATGAACGTTGTGGCCGAATTGATCTCGTGGCCCATTTGCATGCCGGGAACGAGTTGGGCAAGTTGGTCGGTTGTAATGGATCCTGCATTGAGAACCGCATCCGGCGAGATCGCGACCACCGAGATCGGAACCTTTTGGACATCTTCCACGTGACGCTGGGCCGTGACGGTGATTTCCACGAGCTGATCGCTGTCCGCGGGCGTATCCGCGGGATCCGAGTGGGCCGGGGATCCCGCCAGCACGGCGGCTGCAGCGCAGGCGGCTGCCAGCGCGGCATTCCGCCACTCCTCAGCCGTGTTCCTTGGGCGGCGTCCGCCCGTTTCCACTCGCATCACCGACGTCGAATTCTTTTTGGCCATCTCCCAACCCCCCTCTTAGTTGAGGACTAAAACATCATCATTTGTCGTTGCAATCTAGTTCCGTATGGTTTGGTAGCACACGATCAGCCACGGTTAGCGTTTTGTACACGAAGGACAGTGGGCGGTCAATGACTCTGGAATTTCTGGCCCCGGAGGGGAGGAGAACACATTGCGAAAGCCGCCGAATGCGCGTAGTGTTTTTGTGCGCAAGCGCATGAAGTCTTGCGGCGGATGGAAGTAAGCTCACGGGGGCGGTTCGGGTTTTCGACCGAATACATGATCCTAGATGAAAAGCAGCACCCATCCCCCGGGTGGATAGAGTCGCTCCGCCGGCGCTATCCCACCGAGCGGACGGTCGATGAGACGCTCACCGCCAAGATGCGCGGCCGCTCCGGTCCACCGCATCGTCCGCAACCGATCGAAGGGATCATCTCGCGCCTCACGCTGTTCCTGGAGAAGCGGTTGCCGGGGACGTTCTCGATGAGCGGCTTCCGAGGATTGTCGGGCGGCTCGTCGAAGGAGCAATTCGCATTCGACCTTGCATGGACGGACGGTGCGGGCAAGGCTCGGCGAGATACATATGTCCTGCGGATGGCACCCGCGGAGTCGATTGTCGCAACGCACGCGTTGCGTGAATTCCAGGCCATGAACGCCGTTCGATCCGTGATTCCGGTGCCGGCGGCTCATTGGTGCGATCCCGAAGGTGCTGAGCTCGGTCAGCCGGCCTTGATCGCCAGCTTCTGCCCAGGCGTGACGCGTCCTCCTCGGGAAGGTGCCTACACCCCCCGCCAAGGCTTCGGTCCGAAGTATCGGGCCTTGTTAGCACCCCAATTCGTTCGCTATCTCGCCGAACTCGCCAAGTTCGACTGGCGGAACAGCGATGTGTCCGCGTTCGACCCGCCGACCCTGCACTCGAACGAGGGCGTGATAAAGCAGATCAATTGGTGGCAACGGGTATGGGAAGAGGATTGTGTGGAGCCCTATCCGCTCATGACGTTGGCGGCGCAATGGCTGCGTGACAACGCGCCCCCGATCGATCACATCTCCTTCGTGCACCGCGACTTTCGGGGCGGTAACTTTCTGTTCAGGCCGGAGGACGGCCAGATTACCGCCGTGCTC
>Ga0182024_10003825_pt1 | contig 35295 bp, 26 predicted proteins | sample P32metaG_FD_120480 | JGI IMG/M metagenome (GOLD analysis project Ga0182024, IMG submission 120480) | Permafrost microbial communities from Stordalen Mire, Sweden - P3-2 metaG (Illumina Assembly) | ecosystem: Environmental > Terrestrial > Soil > Wetlands > Permafrost | place: Sweden: Stordalen...
GACGAAATCCGAATTTGAACGCCGTGCTGCTGAGATGAAGGCTCGGAATCTGACGCGCCCTCGATTCCGCATGCTGTCGCCGCCGCGCTCGATCTTCGCGCCACCGCTGGCCACACCATCCCCCGCGAAGGTATATATTCGCGACTTCCTTCGAGAGGTGGACATCAAGCATCTCAGCCCGCAATTGGCCGCGATCAGGAAGCTGGGCAAACTTGAAACGGATCGCGACGGCCTGCTGGACTTCACGCCAGCCGGTCTTCATATTTCCGTCAGTCCTGATCTTTTGCTGCGCGGAATTAGGGCGTACGATGCCGTTTTGAAGATGGCTGCGGAACGGGAGTGGCCGCTCAAGATCCGTGAAGGCGTTGTTCTCCGGGTCATCATTTGCGGTGAGCCCCTTGAACTGGCCGTGACGGAGAAGACAGATCCGATAGCGGAGGTCAAAGTACGTCCCGGAGAGCGTCGACCACGGAGGCCGACAGGGGCACTCGTAGTCAGCTTGACGGCGGGATACCGAAAGGTGACGGTCTCCGACAAAAGGAGTACTCAAATCGAATCGAAATTGCCCGAATTGTTCGAGAAAGCCGAAGCTCTCGCGGCGGAGGTCCATGCTGAGCACGAACGAATTGCTGCGATCCAGCGGCAGGATGAAATCGAATGGAGTCGCCGTCGAGAACTCGAAGCGCGAGTTGAGCAGCTTGACCGCAACGTTGCCGCGTGGCGTCGTGCAGAGCGCATCCGCGCATATGCGCGAGTAGTCGCAAACCGGATGGCGGATGAGGGTCCGGTTGCTCCCGAGAGCGACGCTGCGAAGTGGCTGGATTGGGCGCACGGCTATGCGGACAGTATCGATCCCACGTGTCGGCCAATTACAACTGCTCAAGAGGAATCCTGGGAGTAGCCGCTCGGCCTGCACCGTACGCAATGTCCGCTCGTATTAACGCGCCTGAATTCGTAACGGAAGATGGTTCGCGCAATAATGCCGATTGTGGAGGAATTCGAGAGTCTCTCTGAAAAGCTGGCGAGGGTCACGGCTGAGTGCGAACGCCTGCGCGCTGAAAATGAACGCTTGCGGAGAACGCTGGCCGATCCCGAACTCCGCCCAGAAGAGAAGCAACAGGCACGAATACCGACGGGCGATGTTGCCCCGTCCACGACCGGTGCCCCGGCCCGCGCCAAATTGTCGGTGTCCGAGAAGATCGCCTTGTTTCGTTCGCTTTTTCGCGGCCGGGAAGACGTTTACGCGCTCCGATGGGAAGCAGCAGACGGGAAACCGAGCTATTCTCCAGCGTGCATCCGCGACTGGAAAGCGCTGCGAAGTGTGCCAGAGGCGGAGAGAAGGAAGCTGGACAAGGCTACGCGCCAATTTCTGCCGCTGACTGATGAGGTTATTAACTCGCATCTTTTAGGGAAATGCACGGCAGGCATCTATCCGTTGCTGCCGGATGACACCTGCTGGTTTCTCGCTGTCGATTTCGATCAGGAGTCGTGGAAGCTCGACGCGGTCTCATTTGTCGAATCGTGCCGGGAACGGAATGTTCCTGCCACGCTGGAGCGTTCGCGCTCGGGGAACGGAGCGCACGTCTGGGTGTTCTTCAGCGCCCCGATTCAGGCAAGTTTGGCACGCAAACTCGGAGCGGGTCTACTGACAAGAACAATGGAGAGACGCCATCAGGTGGGTCTGAAATCTTATGACCGCCTGTTCCCAAATCAGGACACGATGCCCACCGGTGGCTTTGGCAATCTCATCGCTTTGCCACTACAGAAAGTACCGCGAAGAGCTGACAATAGCGTCTTTGTGGATGATCGCCTCGAACCATTTCCAGATCAGTGGCGATACCTGACAGAGATCCCCAGAATGGAGCCGCTGACGGTAGAGCGGCTCGTGCAGGGATTGGAACGGAATGGCAACTTAGTCGGCGTTCGCATGAGTCTTGTGGATGAGGATTCACCGGGCGATCCATGGCTCCTGCCACCATCGCGCCGGGTGCCGGAGAAGCCAATAGTTGGACCGCTTCCCGCGTCGGTCCGCGTCGTTAGAGCTAACCTTTTGTTCATCGAGAAAAAGGGCCTGCCGGAAGCCATGCTGGATCGACTGAACAGACTCGCGGCCTTTCAGAACCCCGAGTTCTACAAAGCGCAGGCGATGCGACTACCGACGTACGATAAGCCGAGAGTTATCGGCTGCGCCGAGGAGGGTCCTCATTTTCTGGCCTTGCCCCGAGGTCTTCTGGACGAGCTGGTGCTGCTGTTCAGGCGGCATAAGATCGAGCCAAGACTTGAGGATGAGCGATCTGCCGGTCTTCCGATCAATGTCACGTTCACCCGCGTGCTGCGCGACCGGCAGCCGGATGCCGTTGCGAAGATTCTGAAGCACGACGAAGGCGTCCTGTGCGCCGGAACGGCTTTCGGAAAGACCGTTGCGGCCGCGTTTGTGATCGCGGCGCGGCGAACAAATACTCTGGTGCTCGTTCATCGAGCCCAGCTTCTGGATCAGTGGCGCGAAAGGCTCGCCTCCTTCCTCGATCTGCCGATTGATTCGATCGGGCAAATCGGCGGAGGGAAAACGAAACAGAGCGGAATCATTGACGTGGCAGTTATCCAAAGTCTCTATCGAAAGGGCGAGGTCAAGGATTTGGTGGCGGAATACGGCCACATCGTCGTTGACGAATGCCACCATCTCGCGGCGGTGTCCTTCGAGCAGGTGATGCGCCGGGTGCGGGCCAAGTTCGTCACGGGCTTAACGGCAACACCGGTGCGAAAAGACGGCCATCACCCGATCATCTACATGCAGTGCGGTCCTATCCGCTTCAACATGCCGGTTCGGTCGCAGGTGGACTCAAGCCCGTTCGAACATCGTGTAATCCCTCGCACGACGGGCGTGACATGGAGCAGCGCGACACCGCCGACGATTCAGGAGCTCTATGCCTTGATCGCAGCCGATGCAGGACGGAATGAACAGATCATCCGGGATGTGGTCGCGGCTGTGAGGTATGGACGATCACCACTGGTACTGTCCGGCAGGACTGACCACGTTGAACGGCTCTGCGTCAGATTGCGCCAGCACTGTGACAAAGTTCTCATGCTGAAGGGCGGGATGGCGGTGAAAGAACGCGCCCGGCTCATGCAGGAACTGACGATTGAGGACGCGCCTCGTATTGTCGTTGCGACAGGCAGCTACATCGGCGAAGGATTCGACGATCCGCGTCTCGACACTTTGTTCCTCGCCATGCCGATCTCATGGCACGGCACGCTGCAACAGTACGTGGGGCGCCTCCATCGGCTCCTCGACAGCAAAAAAGTCGTCGAGGTCTACGATTACGTAGACTCCTCGATACCGATGCTGGCGCGAATGTTCAACAAGCGACTGCGAGGCTACAGGGCGCTCGGTTACATGATTCCCGAATCCGATACTGCCTCAGGCTCTGCGGACTCGCAAGCGACACTGAATGATCGCGCGGATTGGTGAACTTGAATAGCGGACTTGCCGCCGGAATTACTTTTTCTTCAGGAGCTTCGAGAGAGACTCGCTGCCAGCGCGCTTGCGCAACGTGTCGAGGCGCGTATCGCTGCGGACCCCGGGCGCAAAATCCGGTCCGTAGGTCTTTCGCAACGTTCCCACCAGCGTATCTCCGCGCTTGTGACGGATCTCGCCGTCAAGATCGCGACATCGGTCGTCCAGCCCCCGATTGCCATTCGTTACACTCGCTACACGCGAGCGTTCAACGGGCTTTGTCGAGCCGAGCCGACGAATATCTGTCGTATCAACCTTTCCCGCATATTTCCCCCTGATGCCGTTGGAGAAATCGTAGTGGTCTCTCATGCCTTTCCTGTACCTTCATAATAACTCCGCTCTCGTTTATCCGCCGTTCGCGAGTTTATGATTCGAATGCGGTCTGGACGGTCGCAATGGCAAACCACCAGCAAACGATCTCGATTGGAGACGCCGATTGTCACAAATCTGCGTTCGTCGTCTGAGTGCTCCGGATCGTCCAGCGTGATTGACATCGGGTCATCGAAGACGGTGGCAGCTTCTTCGAAAGAAACTCGATGTTTGCGGGCGTTGCCGTTTGCTTTTGCCTCATCCCACTCAAAGCCTTTCAGCATGGTAGCGGCGATCAGGCATCAGCCGAAGACGTGTTTGTAAACACCTGAGAATTAGCATACCCGGTTCTCTTGCCCGGATTCGAGAGATAAAAACGGATTCTCGGCTGCCCGCATTCGGCGAATTCCGAGCTGGAAGCACACAACACCGCTCAATAGCAACGAGTGAAAACGGCGTTAAACTGAGATACCGCCCCGAAAGCCATTCTCATGGACCATCGAACACTTGAGACGTTGCGGCGCGAACATCCCGCATGGCGGCTACTTAGTGCCGAACACGCGCCTCTCGTGGTAAGTTTTCTTCACCTCAGTTTCATCCGGCCCAATAAGCGCACTCTACCGAAACAGGAGTTAGTTGCCCAACTCGAAGATTATCTCTATCATCTCCGAGAGCGGACTGGAGAAGATGCCTTCCCAAGACGTGCCGATCAGTATCTCGACGATTGGGCCTCCGACGAGCGAGCTTGGCTGCGCAAATTCTACCCAGCCAACGAGGACCAACCCCATTTCGACATCACTCCAGCCACTGAAAAGGCGATTGATTGGCTTTCCAGCTTGACCGAGCGCCAGTTTGTGGGCACCGAGTCGCGCCTAATGACGGTCTTCACATTACTGCGAGAGATAGTGGAAGGGACTGAACCAAGCCCGTCAGCTCGGATCGCGGAACTGGAGAAACGCAGGGCCCGGATAGAAGAAGAGATTCAACGCATCCGCGGAGGCCGCATGGCGTTCATTGATCCGACTGGCGTCAAGGATCGCTTCCTTCAGATGGCGCAGACCGCTCGAACGTTGCTGTCAGACTTCAGAGAGGTGGAACAGAACTTCCGGGAGCTTGACCGCGCGGCGCGCGAGCGCATCGCCCTTTGGTCCGGGAGTAAAGCAGCGCTGCTTGATGAGATCTTCGGTCAACGCGACTCGATCGCCGATTCCGATCAGGGTAAGAGCTTCCGGGCCTTTTGGGAATTCCTGATGTCGAGCGCCCGGCAAGAAGAACTTTCGTCTCTGCTTCGGGCCGTGTTTGTTCTCGAACCGGTCAAAGAGCTTGAACCCAGTCCGCGTCTCCTACGAGTTCATTATGACTGGCTTGAAGCGGGCGAGGTCGCGCAACGAACTATTGCAAGGCTCTCTCAACAATTGCGCCGCTACGTCGACGATCAAGCGGTGCTGGAGAACCGACGGATCATGGAGATCATCCGGCAAATCGAACAGAACGCTCTTGAAGTTCGGAGTCAGGCTCCCGGTGGACCGTTTATGGAAATCGACGATTCCGCGCCCGATGTGGATTTGATCATGGACCGGCCACTCTTTTCCCCGCCATTCAAGCCCGTGATTGGCGATGATCCAGTGGAGGAAGGGAATGAGGATTTTGCGGCCGACGCCTTATACGAACAGATCTACGTCGATAAGAGCGCCCTCGAAACCCACATTCTCTGGGCGCTGCAAACGCGTTCTCAGATCTCCCTGGAGGAACTGGTACAACACCGGCCGCTTGAGCATGGACTTGCTGAACTGGTGGCCTATATGAGCCTCGCGGCGGAACGGCCAAACGCGGTGATCGACGATGCAGTCAAACAAACGATCGGCTGGACCGACCGGCGTGGTTTGCGACGCGAGGCTACGCTTCCCCTCGTGGTTTTTTCGCGGCGGCTGAATCCGGTGTCTACCCCGGCAGGAATGGCCCTTGACTAACTCCGAGAAAGGCGTCTCGTTCTCGCAGACCGTGATCGCGTTGATGAAGGGCGTAATTTACCGGGAGGAAAACGGCGGCGCGTGGCAGGATTTGCTTAACTTCCAAGCGCCGGTGCGCGACTATACCGCTATCCTTGGTCTCGAACTGATTCTGGACGAGGCTGAGGGATATGCTTTTCTCCGCCAACGCTCGACGCAGGCGGGCGAGGAAGAGTTATTTCGGTTGGTGCCGCGGCGCCAGCTGGGATTCTCTGTAAGTCTCTTGCTGGCGCTCCTGCGCAAGAAACTGGTGGAGTTCGACGCATCGAGCGGCGAAGCGCGACTCATTATGCGCGAGGAGGAGATCGTCAACCTTCTGTCCGTCTTCCTGCCCGACACGGCGAACGAGGCCCGCCTGATGGATCGTGTTGAAAGCGATATCCGTAAGATTGTGGAGATGGGCTTTCTTCGCCGCCTCAGGGATCAGGAAAATGAATTCGAAGTGCGTCGGATTCTTAAAGCGTTCGTGGATGCCCAGTGGCTCAGCGACTTCGACCTGCGCCTCGCTGACTACCGGACTATGATCGAGGGCGCACACCTTGTCTCCGGAAAGCGTGCCACGTGAGAGATACCGGCACAGTCGTTCCATTGCCTCAATCCGGGATTCCGGCCTCACTGCAGCGCCAGGGATTTCGCCTCCGGCGTTTCGAGGCGTTTAACTGGGGCACCTTTCACAATCGCGTCTGGGGCCTTGATCTCGGTGGAGAGAATACGTTGCTAACGGGCGACATCGGTTCAGGTAAGTCTACGCTGGTCGACGCCATTACCACGCTGGTTGTCCCCCCGCAGAAGATTAACTACAACAAAGCCGCCGGGGCGGAGGACAGGGAGAGGACTGCGCGGACTTATGTCCTCGGCGAATTTCGGAAGGAGCGGGGGGACGGAAATCTATCCGCTCGGCCCATGTACCTGCGAGACGCTAACAGTTATTCAGCTATACTCGGGTACTTTTTCAACGAAGAGCTGGGGCAGCCAGTGACGCTTGGGGTTGTGTTCTGGATGAAGGACCCGCAGGGGCAGCCCGCGCGGATGTATCTGGTAGCCGACGCCCGTTTATCGATCTCCGAACACATCGCAAACTTTGGCACGGACATCAGTCAGTTAAGGAAGCTGCTCCGTGGAACACCGGCGTTGGAAGTCCACGACAGTTTTCCCGGTTACAGCTCGGCATACCGGCGCCGTTTTGGAATCGAGAACGAGCAAGCTCTGGATTTGTTCAACCAGACGGTGTCCATGAAATCGGTTGGCAACCTCACCGATTTCGTGCGCGAGCACATGCTTCAGCCATTCGCAATCGATAAGCGTATCGAGGCACTCGTCAATCACTTTGACGATCTGCAACGTGCCCATGAGGCAGTCCTCAAAGCCAGGAGGCAGATCAGCCTGTTGTTACCCCTGATAATGGACTGCGACGAACGGGCAAGTCTCGTCGCTCATACCGGCGAACTGCGCGCTTGCCGGGATCTGTTGCACGCATGGTTCAGCTCGCGGAAGCAGGTATTACTCCAGACACGACTGATTGATCTGGCTGGCGAGATGGAAAAACTGGCGCAGGCATTGAAGTCCGGCGAAGAAACGCGGGGTGCCCTGCATGCCAGCCGGGACGACATCAAGAAAGATATCGCCGAGAATGGCGGGGATCGGATCGAAAGGATCAAACGCGAGGTTGCCGAGAAGGAAGCGGAAAAGGACCGGCGTGAAAGGCGAGCCCGACAGTACGATGGACTGGCCACTTCTGTGGGCTTGCGTTCCGCCACCGATTTCGAAGCGTTTCATGAGAACCGGACGGCCGTGAAGACCGCGCTGGAGGATCTGGCATCACAGCAGGCCGAGAAGCAGAATGCCCGCGCGGATGCCGAGTACGATCTTCGAAGCCTCCGGGAACAGCACGATGAGACACAAGCGGAATTGGAGTCGTTGCGCCAGCGGCGCTCGAATATTCCCCGCCATATGCTGGACCTGCGCAGCAGGCTCTGTTTCAGCCTCGGACTAAACGAGGAGGTGCTGCCTTTTTGCGGCGAGTTGATCCAAGTGCGGCCGGAAGCACGGGACTGGGAAGGTGCAATCGAGAGGCTGCTGCACGGGTTTGGTCTATCGATTCTTGTCGCGGACGCCCACTACGCGCGCGTGGCGGACTGGGTAAACCAGAATCATCTTTCCGGCCGTCTGGTCTATTACCGCGTCAGGCAATACGAAGCCAGCGCGCGCGGGGCAGCCCGTTCCGCGCCGCTTCTGACCAAAGTGGATCTCAAGTCCGACTCACCATTCTATGGCTGGCTAGAGGCGCAGTTCGCCGCGCGGTTCTCTCACGTCTGCTGCGACACCTTGGATCAGTTTCGACGAGAGCCACTCGCTCTGACCCGCAGCGGCCAGATCAAAGGTTCGAACGAACGCCACGAAAAAGATGACCGGAGTCGGATTGATGATCGCGCGCGCTTCATTCTGGGTTGGTCCAACTCGGCGAAGATCATCGCTCTGGAACAGGAGGCGACAGATTTGCAGGCGCGAATTCAATTCGCCGCACAAAAGCTGACGAGTTTACAGCGGGAGATGAGGAAGCTTCAGGACCGGCAGGACATCCTCAAGAAGCTCGAAGTTTTCGAGAGTTTTCCCGACCTCGAATGGAAACCTCTGGTGGTTGAAATCGACCGGCTTGAGCAGGAACGTCGAGAGATCGAAGCAGGTTCTGATGTCCTCAGGCTTCTACAGGCACAACTTGCCGAGACCGAGAAGGCGCTGGCGGAGATCACACTTAAGATCGAGAGACTCGTGGCCGAATCAGCACGCGTGGCTCAGAGAAGCGAGCAATTGAAGGCATCACTCGAAGAGTGCCAAGTACTGCTGGTGGCGATTCCCGAAGAGAGAAAAACGAACTACTTCCCGCAAATCGAAAACATAAGCGCCGAAGCTCTCGCTGGGCGGGCTGTCACTATCGAGTCCTGCGATGCGCGCGAACGCGAGGTCCGGGAACGATTACAAACCACGGTTGACGCGGAGGACAAAAAGATTGCCCGACTGGACGGCCAGATTGTTAAGGCGATGCAGGCATACCGACTGGAGTATCAACGGGAAACGATTGAAGTCGACGCCAGCGTCGATGCCGCCGAAGAATACCGCAAGATGCTGGACGCCTTGCAGTCGGATGACCTTCCCCGATTCGAGGCGCGCTTCAAGGAACTCTTGAACGAGAACACGATCCGGGAGGTCGCCAATTTCCAATCTCAGCTCAACCGGGAGCGGCAGACCATTCGCGAGCGAATCGACATCATCAATCAGTCCCTGCGGGAAATCGACTACAATCCTGGCCGGTACATCCTTCTGGAAGCGGACGCCAGCCCGGATATTGAAATCCGGCAGTTTCAGGATGATCTTCGCAAATGTACAGAGGGCGCGCTGACAGGCTCCGAAGATGAGCAATACTCCGAAGCCAAGTTCTTACAGGTGAAAGGGATCATTGAACGTTTTCGGGGACGTGAGAATAGTACCGAACTTGACCGCCGCTGGACACGAAAAGTCACTGATGTCCGCCACTGGTTTACATTTTCCGCGTCCGAGCGCTGGAGGGAGGACGACCGCGAATTTGAACATTACACAGATTCGGGCGGCAAGTCCGGTGGCCAGAAAGAAAAGCTTGCATACACGGTTCTTGCAGCAAGCCTTGCCTACCAGTTTGGCCTCGAATGGGGTGTCTCCCGTTCTCGTTCGTTTCGATTCGTCGTTATCGATGAAGCTTTCGGACGTGGATCGGATGAGTCGACCCGCTACGGACTTGAGTTGTTTGGGCGATTGGGCCTGCAACTTTTAGTCGTCACGCCGCTACAGAAGATTCACGTTATCGAGCCATTCGTATCCAGCGTTGGGTTCGTTCATATCGAGGACTCCCGGCTTTCAATGCTCCGCAATCTGACGATCGAGGAATACCGCAAGGAACGAGCGGCACGCAGTGCATGAACCTCCAGACAGGGTGGACGACACCCGACGACATCAGAAATCAAATAGAGCGGCAGTGGTCTAGTGGCAGGCTCCTGACGGCCCGATTGAGAGGCGAATCGTTATTTCCCTATGTTTTGGCTTTCAAGAAGCCCGGGGCCGCGGATCTGGCGCAGCGTTTCGACGAAGTCCGTGCATGGATCAGGGAACTCGATAACGCGAGTAAGCAACGGACAGGCTTCGGCTATGAGATTGAGTGGGCAATTCGCAACCACCGGCAATTGGGCCGCAACAGAGTCCCAACCCGGGTTGTAGTGCCCACTGAATCAGATGCTCTGCAATTGTTGAACGAGTGTGATCGGGCGGAGGACTTTCAGCGCTTGGTTGATGCGAGTCTGAAGGTGTTTCCGAGCCTCGAAGCCTGGCTAGCCCGCCGGCCTCTAACCGCGCTCGAACACACCAACGATTGGGGCCGAATCTTGGCGGTACTCGCGTGGTTTTGTTCTAATCCCGCAAGCGATCTTTACTTGCGTCAAGTCGACATCCCCGGAATAGACACAAAATTCATCGAAGAGCGCAGGGGATTACTTACAGAGTTGTTGGATGTCGTGCACTCCTCGGAACTTCAGGATGAACAATCCGTAAATACAAAGAACATAGAGCAACGGTTCGGTTTGCGCTCGAAGCCGCTGCTCATTCGATTCAGGCTTCTCGATGAGAGGCTCTATATTGCGGGCCTTTCCGACCTCACTATTCCCGCCGCCGAGTTTTCCCGATTGGCACCTAACGCGACAACCGTTTTTGTGACTGAAAATGATGTCAACGGCTTGGCCTTCCCGGATGTACCTGCCAGCCTTGTGATCTTCGGATTGGGGTACGGCCTCGAACGCCTTGGGCTGGCCACGTGGCTGAGCGAGAGGAGACTGGTTTACTGGGGCGATATAGACACGCACGGCTTCGTGATGCTGGATCGTCTTCGGGCGATTTTCCCCGACGTTAAGTCGTTTCTTATGGATAGGGAAACTCTGATGCTCCACCGGGCGTCGTGGGTGCGGGAGGACGAGCCATACAACGGACCGCTTGACCGGCTCACTGCAGGGGAACGCGCACTCTTCGATGACCTTCGGAACAATAATTTTGGCCCAAATGTCCGGCTTGAACAAGAACGAATTTCCTTCAGTTGGGTCAGGCTCGCCTTGCAGCAGCTCAATATCGCGAGCTGAATGGGGATCTGGTATAAGCATTCCACCGCTGCACACTACACACCGTGCAGCGTCCCCGATAAGGTCGCGGCGATTCCGCAAACGTGTAATATTCTGCAAATGCAAGCGGCCCTGACAGCACCTGTGACATACAGAATCACCGCAACTCTCCTCACTGGTGAGGCGGCCCGCTTGATCCAACAAAATAAAACAGGGCGGGGAGCACCCTGTTTTTGTGTTGCTGGGCTCGGTCGGAAGTATTTTCAGTTGTCGCGTGGTTCTTCATGCGATTCTCCCGATACCATTTTGTCGAAGGCGGCGATCAGTTCATCCATCCGGTCGGCTTCATAGTTGAAGCCACGCCGCCGCAGAATCTCGGCGATAGAGGGGTAGCGAAGCTTGGTCACTTCGACCACCGCGTTCCAAAGCCGATCAGTTATTGTCCTCATAGCCCCCGCTCTTTCCGGTAACGGGCGATGACTTCCGTGATCCAACCGGCGACTGGAACAAGACGGTGGATGCGCGTGATGTAGCGGCGCGGCTGCGCCGACAAGGTCTTCACCTCGTTCGCCCTGAAGACCCCACTTTCGTAATTGACATCTTCCGCTTAGCTGGCATACTGCGGGCGTTGCCGCAGGTCGGAAGCCATGATTGCGTTTTTTTCGCCGGGGCACACGGCCCGGCCGGTTAGCTGCATCACCCAAGAGTTCGCGTCACGGGCTGCAAATGCAAGCGGTCCGAACAGCAGATCACCGAGTGGAATCAATGCGTTCGACGCAGCGGTGCGCCGGATGGAGCACTTTTGTGGACACCTGCCGGTTCCACCGGCAAGAGGTCCTAGCTAAGTGTTGTCGAATCAATAGCCTTACAGCAGTCAGGTATACTACCCCAAACTCAACCGTCAGAATAGCACAAGAGGTCCGTTTTCAAGTGCTTACCTGCCAAGGCCATACCTGAAGGCAGATTGAAGTCTGTAGATATTTGTGGCTCTTTGTTGCGTTGGAGCACTACATTATCATCTACAGCCGGACCTCTTGCCTTTTCATCCACAAACGGCGTGTCATTACTGGAAGCCGATCCGCTGGTGGATCGGCGAGCTGACACATTTGCGCCGAAGACATTGAAATCAAATGATAGAAATCGAATGGACGGAAGAGGATCTGAAGCGACCTGTTTTCTGGTTTGACGAGTGATGACTGACCGGGACAACAAAACTGCCGAGTGTTTCGTCGCATGCTCGGCCTTCAAATCGTCGGAGAGCATGGGCGGTGACCGGAAGTCACACATTCAGGCTGTGGAAAATATGGTACATTTTCAAACTATGGCGGAAGGTGACAATCCCACTGTTTCGAAAGCCATCATGGGGTTGGCGAAAGAGTTGTGTATTACTGGCGCCTTCGGTTTCGGTTGCTTGTTAGCAAGCGCAGCAATCGCAGTGTGCACGCTACCAGTCGCGTTCTCCCTTGTCGTTTCGGGTTCTGATAAGGTCCCGGTGTATCTCGTCTGGATAATCATTGCCATCGAAGTGAGTGCTATTGCAATCGCAATAGGCTTGTCTCTTGTTGGTGTAACACTTTTCACAAAGGGTATCGGCGGAGCTTTGATTAACTTGAGTCTGGCGTTGGGCCACACCGGCCAATTATGGAGACTCGAAGAGATCGGCCTATACTTGCAACGTTTCGCGGATACTGTTGCTGAGATGACCGCTCGCCGTGCGAGTGGCTTTGCGGCCTGGCTTATTAGCGCTTTCGGCTTTACGAGTGGTAAACCGTGGATGCTGTTGGCCATTGTTGTTCTATCCCTACCGGCAGGAATCGGAATCATTCGTGATTTGATCATCAGCGGACCCGGGGCATTTGTCGATCTTCGTGGCACGGCGTTCGTCCATCGTGCGTGGTTAGAATCTGTTAAGCTCATAAAGCTCGCCCTTGTAAGTTTCGGCACTGCTTTTTTTGGTAACCTGCTGCCAAAAGATGATTAACGGCATGGAAGTTCGAGACGTGGGCCAAGGACTCATTTCGATAGCATTCGCAATGATTTTCTTGCAGACCACACGGCGTGGTCAGCCTCGGCCGATCCGGATTGTTGCTATGTTTGCAGTAGCAGTAATATGGCTCTTTTGGGTACTTTGGAATTGGCGTATTCTTGTATTTCGACCCAACGCGCCGTCCTACAGGGCTGCCATGACAGCGGCGTGCCTAGGGTCGTGGGTCTGCCTGTATATCTTTCGCGTTAGGCTCGACATCCAAGGCCTAATATGGATGGCATTTGGTGCGTTGAGCTCGTACTTACTTCCAACGGGCCTTAGTGATCCGGCACGACTGCACGACTGGCAAAAAACTCTCTTTGAAGGCTCTGTATACCTAATGTGGGTTGGGCTCGGAACAGTAGTTATGTCCTCACCCATTTCTGTTTATGTGTTGATAGAGGAGCGGCATAATGGCGACACGGAGTGAGTCTCCTCAAGGACTCAATACTTGACAGCGGCACGCCGTGTGAGACACAGAGAGTCTATTCAACAGAATACGCCATGGTTTGCCCATAGCAGTGACAGCCATGGTGGCACCGTGGTGAATGAATTCCGTGCCAACAGGCACAGCTCAGCTTCGGCCGCACCGTGCGGATCACCTTGAAGCGAGCAGGTACATATTCGAGTACTTCGGAGACGTCTTCGCCGAGCGGGCGCAGCGTGCCACCACAGTCCGGGCAAGTTTCCTGCTTTGGTGCGATGGTTTCGACTTCACGCGGCAGTTCGGCAGGAAGCGGGCGGCGTGCGGGCTTCTTTACCGCCTTCTCGTTCACGGCGAGGATCGCCAGTTGCGCGGGAAGCGGGTCGGCTGCGGCTTGGTTCGTTTCGAGGTCTTCGAGTCGGAGTTCGAGTTGCTCGATGCCGAGGTTCATGCTGAGCACGAGAGAGACGCGGCGATGCGGCGGCAGGAAGAAATCGAATGGCGAAGGCGCTACGAACTCGAGAGGCGGATAGAACGGCTGGACCAGAACGCCGCCGCGTGGCCGTCGTGCTGTGCGCATCCGCGCATACGTTCAGGCGATGTCTGATCGGATGGCAGGGTCGGGGCCAATTGCTGACGATAGCGATGCTGCGAGATGGCTGGCGTGGGCTCGCGCGTATGCAGACAGCATCGATCCGACGTGTCGGCCAATGACAATTGCTCCTCAGGAATTCTGGGAGTAGTCGCCCGGCCGTACGCAAACGTCCGCTCGCGTTAACCCTCCTGAATGCAGATTGGGAACCGATCCCCGACATCACAGTTCAGCCCGGAGCGGCGCCGGGATGAGCTTTTGCGGCGATTCTCTTCGAACTGAACTTTAATCGCATATGAAACGGCGAATCGTTTGCGCGGAATCGCCTACACTTCCTGTTTAGCCCGGTCATTTCGCTGCCGATGAACCCTTTCCACGCTGGGCAAGCGATCTGCCGCGAGCCTTTCTCACGCTTGAATTTCCGGTTTTCCCCTCATTCATCGAGAAGAAATGTCCTCTTTCGCTGATAATGTGCGCTATATTTAATGGGACGTTTTGTCGTCACCCGAGAGGAGTAGAAATGACGCGATCACTGACACCTCTGAATTCAACGCGGCTCACCACAATGGTGTGCCTCCTTATCACTCTGGCACGCGCCAACGCAGCGGCCCCCCAACAAAACACACCGCGACCCTTCATTCACTTACCAAGGCCTAACACGGCAGGCCAGCCACAAAATGTAAAGATGCTTGACCTCCCGAAGGTCGCACCTCCAGCGAACCTCCCGGCCTGCGCTCAAGTTCCTGATGCTTCGCAACTGAAGTCGTTTGGGTTCTTTTCGGCGATGAGCGCCAAAGATACCGCGACCCTAAATTTGACGTTTCCAATCGCCACAGGAAGTGGAAACTTCTCCTTGGACTCCCAGGTCGTAATCTGGCGAATGGGTCAGTCGGCGGAGTGTCCTTCCACAGACGGGAAATATACACTCGTCTACGGGTCCGAGTGGGATGCGGGCATCATTATCAGCCAAACGAATATATCCGGAAACGCAACATTCGCGGTAGTTGCGGCCAATGCGACAATTAACAGGACCGCCGTATCTTTCAACTTTTCTACTGCCGGCTACACCGACGACTCCGACTTACGAGCCGCCAACAGCAAGCTGTTCACCGATGTTTCAGCCAATGGATTGGACGTCACCAATTTCAATATGTTCCAGACCGACTTTACTGCCGCAGTCGGAAAGGGTTCCGCAGCGACAACCAAGATGCCTCTCGTAATGATCGGTTATCGCCTGAATCAAGGTACGGATGATATTCTGCGTTCCCTTGAAGGCGTGTATGCTCTTCCCTTCATCGCACTAGGACGCGGTTGTCTCGATGCGGTGAAGGCGTACCCTAATCCCGACAGCGGCGTGGACTCCGCGATCCGAGCTACATACTCAACCATGTCGGGCGGCAAGACAGATTGCGATGCTTCGGATGCCGGGATGCAGGGTTTGGCGAAACAACTTCTCGGCAAAATTCAGATATCCAATAAGTAGCTAGCCAAATGGATGGATCCGAGGCACGACAGAGAACGAACAATTACGTGAGTGCGCCCGCGAAGTTCTGGAAAACGCTCGGCGATTACACTACTTCGCTGGGCGATTACACTACTTCATGTTCAAGTGCCGTATTGAGACGGGCGAATTGTACATGCCGCTAATCCGTAAGCGGTTGGTGAACCGCTCTGGCCGAGGCATTGTCCGCCGCGCATAGTGGTGACATGCGGAAAGACAGGAGCAGGCACTGGGCGAAGACGATTCGGGGCACTTGTGGTCAGCTTGACGGCGAGTTACCGGAACGTGATGGTCTCCGACAAACCGGGCGCTCGGGTCGAATCGAAATTGCCTGACTTGTTCGCGAATGCTGAGACGCTCGCTGCCGAGGTTCATGCTGAGCACGAGAGGGACGCGAATAGCTGGACTGCACGCTGGACCGCAACGTTGTCCGATGGCCGGCGGTTGGCTTCAACCAGTTGGTGGTGCCGCAACCAACAGCTTTGGCGCGAGCGCTAGACTGAAACTGAAGACTTTAGGCGTGGCACAAGCCATGCAACATCATTCGCAGGAGGATTTGAGAACGATGCCCACCCCAGTTCCTGTCACTACAATCTTGCAGGGATTCGACACTTTCGTTGGTAGCGCACTGTCTACTGCTGTGACGGGGACGTCGGCGAGCCCCGGTGTTTCGAGTCAGGCCTACTATCGGGTTTGCACCGACTTTGAATCGCTGCTGAATGCTGTAAATATCTCCGCATCGGCTTCCGGGAGCTATCAGATGGTGGCGTCTGCCGACGCGAAGCTGGAGTTTATTAAGAGTCTAAACATAACGACTTACAGCGTTAGCATTGTAGTGTACGCCAGCAAGGTCACAGACAGTCAAGCGGTAACAGATTTCCGATTCAAGACTCCTCCGCCTCAGGCCGATCTTAATCGCTCTTTCTTTCAACCCTACGGAGACTCGTTCGTCACTCAGATTGTATATGGCGCTGAGTACATGGCCGCCTACGTATTTTACTGTGAGTCGGTCGTCGAGCAACAGTCCATTCGGGGGCTTTTAGCCGCCAGCGGCGTCTCTGAAGATGGGACATTTTCTGCGAGTCTTCAGGCAAGCATCGAGAGCTTTAAAACGAGTGTGCAGGTGCGGCAGTATTCGAACCAACAAATGGTCGGGATAAACGATGTGGCCTACCCCACGGCCGACGGCTTGATTGAATTCGCGCGCACGTTCAACACGCTGAGCGTCACCAAACCCGCGGTAATCTCGTTTGGTACAACTGGCTATGAACATGTTGCAGGCTGTCCGAATTTAACAGCCATCGTAAATAGCCGAGAACTGTTTGAGGGGAGAGGAAAACAACGACTCGGGGTTGCGGACGCACTCAAGAACCTTTTAGCGCTTCAATCTCAGACCGAGTGGATCGAGCAGGTTTACCGGACCTACGGCTACGGCGGTGATCCGAGCGTGCAATCGAAACATCCTCAGGTCACGCTCGACATCAACACACTGATCGACCTCGTTAATAGCATGAGCGCGGATCCAACGCAGAAGTATGCGCTACCACAGCTAGCGAGCCTCAGTTACGGCTCACCCACGTTAGCATTTGATCTACGACCGGCGGACGGCCCGGCGGGGGTTTGGGGAACCCGTAGTGAGGTTGGCGGTACGTCCTTTCAGGATGTTACGCGGCTGTCGATTCTCCGTCAGGCTTTTCTGAGTTCCATTAGTGCTTGGGGAAATCGATGGTTAGATGGTCTCATCTGCACTTATAGCTTTGCGAATGATGCTCCAGTTGTTGTGTCTCATGGAGGCCGCGGGGGAAATCCGAGCTCCACGCTCAACCTTCAGCCGGGTGAATTCCTGACGCATCTTTTTGGATACCAGCAGATCTATGTCTACATGCTCGTGGTTGACACCAGCCGAAATGGCTACTGGGCTTGGCCTCCACATTCGGACGGCGGCGCGCCAATAGATTATCACGTCCCAGCTGGCTGGGCGGTTGTGGGCTTCCAAGGGTACCAAGGAGCATATGTTGATCAGCTCCAGCCGATGATCTGTTCGTTTTCGCCCGCCGTCTGGACGGTTGCCTAATGACCGCACCGTCTTCGTGGATTCTGTAGATCGGATGTTCTTGCGCGACAGCGGTGCAGTTCTTTGCACGAATCAAACGACACGCGGCGAACCGGCTGCAAATGCAAGCGCTCCGAACAGCAGATCACCGAGCGGAATCAACGCGTTCCGCCGAGGGGTGCCCCGGATGCATCAGCCTTCATCAAAAACCATCGATCCTCCGGCAAGAGGTCCAAGCTAAGTATCGTCGAATCAACAGCCTTACAGCAGTGAGGTATTACACCCCAAACTCCCCAAGCAAAATAGCGCAAGAGGTCTGTTTTCAAGTGCTTAACCACAAATGGCTTGCTTGCAGTCCCGTTGAGGTTTGTAGATATTTGTGGCTCTTTGTTGCGTTGAGCCACTACGTTATCATCTACAGCCGGACCGCTTGCCTTCTCATCTACAAACGGCGTGTTATTACTGGAAGCCGATCCGTTGGTGGATCGGTGAGCTGGACCAGTGACGAAAACCGAATTTGAACGCCGTGCTGCCGAGATGAAGGCTCGGAATCTATCCGCGCCTCGATTCCGCAATATCTCGCCGCCGCGCTCGATCTTCGCGCCACCGATGGCCACACCTTCCCCCGCAACGGTCTATGTCCGCGACTTCCTTCGTGAGGTGGACATTAAGCGTCTCAGCCCGCCATTGGCCGCGATCAGGAGGCTGGGCAAGCTTGAAACAGATCGGGACGGTCTGCTTGACTTCACCCCAGCAGGTCTTCAGCTATCCGTTAGCCCCGATCTCTTGTTGCGCGGAATTAATGCGTACGATGCTGTCTTGAGGGCGGTTTCGGCACGAGGCTGGCCGCTCGAGATCCGCGAAGGCGTTGTGCTCAGGATCATGATTTGCGGTGAGCCCCTCGAACTGGCCGTGACGGAGAAGACAGATCCGATAGCGGAGGTCAAAGTACGCCCCGGAGAGCGTCGTCCACGGAGGCCGGCAGGGGCGCTCGTGGTCAGCTTGACGGCGGGATACCGAAAGGTCATGATCTCCGACAAAAGGGGCACGCAGATCGAATCGAAATTGCCTGAATTGTTCGAGAAAGCCGAAGCTCTCGCGGCGGAGGTCTATACTGGGCACGAACGAATTGCTGCGATACAGCGGCGGGATGAAATCGAGTGGAGTCGCCGTCGAGAACTCGAAGCGCGAGTTGAGCAGCTTGACCGTAATGTTGCCGCGTGGCGTCGTGCAGAGCGCATCCGCGCATATGCGCGAGCAGTCGCAAACCGGATGGAAGATGACGGCCCGGTCACTCCCGAGAGCGATACAGCGAAGTGGGTGGCTTGGGCTCGCTCGTATGCCGACAGTATCGACCCGACTTGTCGGCCAATTACAATTTCGCCACGGGAAATCTGAGAATAGAGGCCGACGTTCTGTCATCGTCCGCTCTTTACCATTGGCTTCTTGAGAATTCGTTCCAAGCAGATGTCTACAATGCGGTTGGATTCTTGATCCAAATTGGTTCACCAACGCAGGTTCGGCGACCGCTAACGCGCTTCTGAAGCGGGGTATTGGCCGGAATGGTAGTCTTCAGGTGATATGCCCGAAGACAGTAACAACCGTGAGCTGAGAGCGGCTATGAAGGCCTTTGGGGAACGCCTCAAAGCCCTGCGCTTGAGAGAAGAATTCGGACAAACCGAGTTTGCTGCCTTGTTCAACGTCAAACGCCAAACCTTGGGCTCGTGGGAGCAGGGCCTGACGTCTCCTGATGTCGGCACGCTGTTTCTGATCCAAGAAAAGATCCTGGCAGAAACCGGCTCTCTCGTCGACCTGCACGAATTGATCTCAGGGAAGCCAGCGACAGAGGCAGCTTCGCCTCTTGAAGTCATCATCCGACTGCTCCAGCGAATCGGCACGATGGGGATACAAGACATTCATTCCACCCGCGCGGAAGCACTGATGGCCTTTTGCCCTCACATTGAGAGGGAGCACTCGTCTATCTGCATCGTTTCCTCATCATTTTTGGGGGTCACTCGCGTAGCTCCGCCACGCGTTGGCGAGATTTTGCGCAATAAGGCAGGCTCGCTTCAGGACTTCAAAATCCTTCTCACTCATCCCGATTCAAGCGCTTGGCGCGAAGACCAAGAGGCGCGAAAGAAAGGCTCGATCAAAGAGGAGATACGGGAGTCCGTCAAACTGTTGCTGGATTGGGGTGTAAAGCCAGACAACATCCGATTTTACCGGGGTGCTCCGACCATCTTCCTTATGTTCACACCGACACGCATGCTCGCCAACCCCTACACGTATCGCGCCGAGGCGTTCAAGACAGTGACTTTCGAATTGTCGCCTGCGCAGAAAGCCGCCGGATTGCCGGGTGGAATCTACGAACAGTACTTCGAACACCACTTTTCAACCCCGTTCAAGGACAGCGATTCACTGCACGAGGTGAAGGAGTTCAAGCCGGAATTGGACGCCCAACCCCGACACAAGTCAAGGTTCGAAAAAACGACCAGTTCGCCCGCGAAATCAGCGATAAAGTAAGGTTTTTCTTACATATATTTTCCTTGTCTGACGCCAGACGACAAGCCTGCGGCCACAACTACCGAAGATTGACACTGCACGCACGGATTGACACCGCGTTTGTCTTGTGTTAGGAATAACGGACGGACACTAGAGGGGCATTCCAAGTAGAAGAGGACACACGAACATGATGAACCCGACAACGCCTGCGCATCTTGCCGACACAAAAGTGGCGCTCAAGGAAATAAACCGGGTTCTTGCCCAAGCTGCCGGGAACCTTGTTCGAAAGATTCATCGAGGGGACTTGAAGCTGGACAACGGAGCGCCCCTATCCAGCGAAGAACGCGCCCGTATCAAAGCAACGCGCTTTATAATTTTGGGTGGTTCGTACGCAACAGAGGGATTTAGCGCCCAAACTCTTCCGCTACTGATGCAGGAGCAAATTCAGGCGGCGGATTCCATTCAGGGCGGGCCGGCGACCGACGTGAAAATTTTGGCGCATCGTGCCGATGCTGCGACGGCGGGTTGTATTGGCGCATTCTCCTTGGCGATCACGGGAGACACGCGAGTAGAAGTGGAGCGTCTCTGTGGAGTCGCCTGTGCGCAGGAGAAGATTCCACTCATCGTACTGCTCGACATTGGCGGTACCAAAACAGAAATGCGCCTCGCCCAACTAACAGCGGAAGGAAAGCTGACCTTCAACTGGATCCGAAGTCACCGAACAAATACGCCCAAAGAACGGACTCCAGCGGCCTTTTATAACATCGTTGCCGACTCCCTCGCCAACAACCTGATCACGCCCGAAGTTCTGGGGGCCTATGAAATTCTACCTTTTCTGGCCGTGGGCCAGCCTGGTCGGTTTGAGGACCCAAAGAGCGTCATTGCGGCCGACACGGCACGCGATCTCGGCCCCAGCTTCCCCGGATGCTGTCCTTCGGCCCTTCTGCAACAAGCGCTGCGCTCCGTCACGGCCATTCCGTTTGACGTGTTCGTCTGCAACGACGGTCGCGCCCAATGTCTGGGAATCGTCGAGACGATTCGGCGTGAAGATCCTGACCAGTGGGAGAAAATGCACGGCCAAAAGCTCGCGTATTTAGGAATTGGAACGGGCCTCGGGTTCGGCTACGGCTCCGTGGATGAAGGCGGCGGATTCAACCTGCACGACCTTCACGGCCAGTTGCAGGTCACCGCTTCAGAAGAGTGGGAAAGACTGGAAACGGGCCTCACCGGTGTAGAGATCTCGTTCCCCTACGAGTACCGTGACGTGGTTTGCGGCAAATCGATTACCCGCATGATGCACCAAGTCGAACGTGCTCGCGCTCAACGCCTGTTTGTGTCATTCACGCACCTCGCCCATGCTGCTCCTGTCGCGGCTGAGAGGTTGCTGGCGACCCTGACACCGGACAACTCCCCTCTGAACGGCGAACTACTGAACCGCATCCTGGAAGCCGATACCCTAGACGCCGTCACGGATCTTCGTCTGCGCTTGGCCAAGCCGATCTTGTCGGCTCTCCTTAACAGGACCCTCATCAACTTCAGCAGCGCACTGCGTAGCGCCATGGTCGACAACATTGACCGCGCCCAAACCGAGAAGGTTATCGAAGCTATCGAAACGGCCGCACGCAACGGCAACCGTATTCAATTTGTAGGCATTGGGAAAAGTCACCTCATCGGTGAATGTCTGGCGCAAATTTTCACCAATCTGGAGATCCCCGCCCTGTCGTTTGAGTTGACCGGCGCGGATCGGGAAAACATCACCAACCTGATGGAGGGCGACGTCGTATTTCTCATCTCGAAATCCGGCGAGACGGTCAACTTGCTGAGTCTCTTCCCCAATCTCGCACAGAAGCGCTGTGTTACGGTTGCCATCACGGGCAACGCCGACTCGCCTTTGGCAAAGCTCTGCGCTTACTGCATCAGCAGCACGATAAAAGAGGAGGCCCACCAGAACGCCGAGGCGCCTACTACTTCCGCGACGGCGGCGCTTGCGGCTGGTGCTGCTTTGGGCGTGGTCGCGTCCCTGCATCTCCCGCATTCCAAGAAGTTGGTTGTACTGAATCGGCCCGGGATGGATCCGGATTCTGTTCCCGAACTGCAAAGACCAGTCAACTTTGATCCCGTCGCCAAGATCAAGACGGCGTATCAAATCTTCGCCGATTCCATCTCTAGCCTACCGGGCGATAAGCGATTCGTGCCTAGCCTGCTGGCGCTTGCCCGCAAGATTCTGGTTTCGCATAAAGCTGGCCGCACCGTGTTCTTCACTGGCGCTGGTGGAAGCTACACGGTCGCCAAGAAGGTTGCGGCCACACTGACTAGCTTGGGAATCAAGGCTCAAGCGATTAATGCTGCTCAGTTGCCACATGGCGACTTGGGCCATGTCAGCGCGGACGGCCTTCTGGTTGTCCTGTCGTTCCGCGGGAAGACGAAGATCCTGATCGAAATCGCAAAACGCGCCAAAAACAAGAGCGTGGAGCTGGCGCTGATCACGGGCATTCAGAATTCGCCGCTCACCGAATTGATCAAACTGCACGTAGTCGCGCCGAGCCCGTTCGACGACGAACGCTTCGCCGGTCTGCCCGATCAGACCATTTTTGCCACCGTGCTCAATCTCGCCGTGGGTGACGCACTGGCGATCCTGCTTTCTGAAATGGAACCGATCTCTGACCAACAGTTCGCCACATCCTCCCATCCGGGCGGAGCGTTTGCTCGCCGTGAAGGCCGAATCAACAAAGAAGTACTGGCTGGCGTCTCCCGTTCCAACATTCATCAGGTATTCGCGCGTTCCCCAGATGCATTCAAAAGCGCTTGGATCAAGGTCGATGAGAAACATCTCGGCTACTTCCTCGACCGGGGCCATGATGACGAAATCATGATCATTGGCGCGGGCGGCATTGGGCTCGCCCTTCTGGGCCCTAAGCTCCACCTCGCCGGCAAGGCATTGCTCTTCATAGACAGCGATCTGAAGGTCGTCCAAAACCTCGAGGCAAAAGGAATGTACCAAATTCGGAGGGTGGGAAGCGCCGGGCACCACCCGCCCGCCGCAATCTCCCGTTTAGCGGCTATGCACTTGGACGCGAACACCGAGGATGATATCGCCTCACTAGCGGTGCGAGTAGACGTCGCCTTCACCGCCGTCGGTACACAGCACGTGGAGGAACTCGCTTCTCTGGTCATCAAGATGGCCAAATATCGTTACGCCTTCTACATTTCCGCTCCACTCAATCTGGTGCTCTGTGAAAACTTTCCAGTCGGCGATGACCCCGTAAGCCCACTGCGCAAGAAGATTAAGCACTTACTCGAACTCGAGTCGCCGGATTTTGCGGCGTATTTTGACCAAACCGTCGGGCTGGCCGCCGCCATGGATGAAGCCATCGTTCCCGCGCCAGACCCCACATTCTCGGCACCAATCGCTGTCGAAGCTGAGCCCGCCCCCGTCTTCGTCGACACGCGTGCTTGGAAACGACTTGCTGCGACCGAATATCCGTCATGGCCCGGCATTCGCTTTGAAGTCCCCTTCGAGGGCCTGCACCGCCGAAAGCTGTGGGTACACAATCTGGCGCACGCGGTCATCGCATTCCTAGGCCACTTCGCCGGGTATATCGAGATGTCCGAGGCGGTACAGGATCAGGAAATTTTCGAGCTCGCAAAACAGTCCGCCCAGACGGTCGCACAGTCGCTGTACAACGATTGGATCTACCAGGACCATTACGAACCCGAGCAGTATGTCAACTGGCTGCTGGAACGGTATTACAATCCCGAGCTGGCAGACCCTATTTCACGCGTCTGCCGCGATCCCGAACGTAAACTCGGTCAATTCGACAGATTCATCGGAGCTGTAAACCACGTTATTACCACCTCGCCCCACTCCGACATCGGGAAGATCGTTCAGAACCTTCGAGGTGCCTTGATGGGTATTGTTGCTGCCATGCATTATGCCTCCAATGGAAACACCACGAAGTACATCCACCTTAAAGAGCTTGTCCTTGGTCGGGTCTCGCTCGATTCACGCTATTTTGAGGACGCAGAACGCGACTTCGAGAACTTCATCCGGGTCCACGCCGCTCACTTTCAGGCATAACATTTCCGTTCGGTGAGCGTGCGGACGACACCGGCATGGTCCGCCACCGGAGCCTCAGCGAAGTCAACCCGGTTATGTAGAATAAGAAGCACACGAACAACGTGAAATCATTTTAGGTCTATGACATGGAACTCGACCGAATGAGCGACAGTCTCCGCAAGGCAGGCTGGTATCAAGATGAAATGGCAGATTGGGTGGACGGAAACGACCAGGCTGCGCAGCCGGTTTGTGATACCGCCGAAGCAATGCTTATCATGCAATCCAAGAAGAATACTTCAGCGGTGCACGAGTCGACCTGCGGAAAAGCTTAAGATTCTCCCATGCCCTCGTCCAACCTTCTGCGGCTCAAGCCAGTTTTCATCGAAAAGCCATGGGGGGTGGCGGACTTGGATCCGTGGTTTCCCAACCCTGGGGGACAACGTATTGGAGAAGTGCATTTTTCCGGCGTCGGCGATTCTCCCCTTTTGGTTAAGTTCATTTTTACTTCTGAACCACTTTCCGTGCAGGTTCACCCCAATGATTCCCAAGCGCGTGCAGTCGGCAATTCCCGCGGGAAGACTGAACTGTGGCACATTTTAAAGGCAGCTCCGACTGCTACGGTAGCTGTGGGATTTGGGGCCCCAATCGGCCGTGAAGATCTTGAGAATGCGGCCGCGACCCCAGCAATTATCGACCTTTTGACGTGGTATTCAGTCCAAACGGGAGACACGTTGCTGATCCCGGCGGGCACGGTTCATGCGATAGGCGCTGACATCGTCCTGTGCGAAATCCAGCAGAATTCAGACATCGTATACCGCCTGTACGACTTCGGTCGCCACCGCGACCTCCACATCGCCGAGGCTTTGCTCGTTAGCCATATGACTCCGTCGGAGCCATTCCGGCAGCTTCAGGATGGAGTATCCACTGAATGTCCGTACTTCACGGTTAGTCGGATTCACGCCAAGAATCTGGTTGAAACCGTTCAACTAACCAGTCGAGAAGAGTATTGGATCGTTGTTGAAGGGGCCGGGGAGATAGGAGGACGGCCGACAAAGCAGGGTGAAGTCTGGCATTGCACGGGGACGACAGAATCACTTCAGTTTCAGGGTGCGCTTACGATGCTCAGAGTGATGTCGAAATCAAGCGTTGATCAGGCAGTGTGAGAAGGAATCACGCGAACTTTACAGGCGTACACCCTTTATAGGGATTTGTCCGCTCCGGGCGCGTCGTCCGAGATTGAAATCCGGCAAGAACAGGTGTTGCCCACACGTGAGGATCGAATCGAAATTGCCTGATTTGTTCGTGAAAGCCGAAGCTCTCGGTCGGAGGTTCATGCTGAGTACGAAAAAGATGCGGCGATGCGGCGACAGCGGGAGGTCGAATCTCGACGTCATTATGGACTCGAGAGGCGGATAGAACGGTTGGATCGCAACGTCGCTGCGTGGCGTCGTGCTGCGCGCATCCGCGCATATGTTCAGGCGATGGCTGATCGGATGGCAGCGTCGGGATCAATTGCACACGATAGCGATGCTGCGAAGTGGCTGGTGTGGGCTCGCCGGTACGCGGACGGAATCGATCCGACTTGTGGGCAAAGGACCACCACGCCGGGAAGAGTTCTGGGAATAGGGGCCCACGTCTATGGCTGGACGAGGATATCGACCGCCCGTCAAATGCGGTCGATATCCTCGGTAATTCCCTGAATATGGTTTTGGGCTAGCCCACAATCTCGGCAACGGTCTATGATATACATGATTCCCCGTGCCAAGTCAGGATGTGATCGACCTCATCAGGGCGAGCAAGAGCTGGCTCGATTTCTTTGGGCGCGCGTGCGTTTATTGTCTGGCCTCGCCAGATCAGCTGTCACGTCTTGCTGATTCCTTCAGGATCGAAAGTGGACCTCCAGACTCTCTGGTGAACCTGCACCACATCGCTACAAAAGGAATTACGGAACTCTTACTGGAAGGTCAACTGTCGCGGTTAACCGTTCAATTCGACTCGTCACGAAGTCGACTCCTGAATCTGCTAGGCAATCTCGCTGGCGCGGATACACTTCGCACTGTGGTCGTGTTGCATGGGGCCATCTGTGCCGTGGACGCGCACTTTGAGCAGCGAGATTTCGAGGTTTTGCTTGGATTCAGAGCCGGGACTTTCGTTGTCCCCCGATGCCCTTCGCCAGTTGCAGCGGCCATCGAAGATGCAGGTGCGGGCATCCCAATTCCTGCGACACTCATTCCCTACCGCTTGCGGCTGCTACTGCGGGACGTGGCTAGGGTTAGAAATCTCCACCCGATTCTCCCCGAGTATACGGCTATCCTCGACGGTACAGGTCTCAAGACGATAAACAACACCAAATGGCGACGTATCCAAGCATCCTTGGTTAATCGGCCCCTCAGGGTGGCGGTCGTCCAATTTCTAAATCGATTGAGCCAACTGGATATTGTCGATTCAGTCCCAAATCAATTTATCATTCGGGCGTGGACTCCGTCCGCATCGGGACCCCTGCTCGAATTACTTCAGTCCGTAATTCTCGAACTGGACAAACTTGAGATCAATCTCGCTGTGCTGCCCGAACTCGTCGTTCCATCGGGAGCACTCAAGGATATAGTCCGATGGATCGAGGGCGGGGACCTCTTCTCTAGGTCACCCCTCCTGATTGCATTGGGGTCTCACCATAGCGAATCTCCGGTTGGGTGGGTAAACACATCACCGCTATTTTGGATCGGCCAAGAGCACGGGCGAACTGTTTGCGAGGAGATCATGTCGCAGGGAAAGCAAAACCCGTACTCGTACCAAACAGGCCCGGTCGAAAAAATAGAGGGGATTAGGCCTCGAAGTGGCAAGACTTACCTTGTCAATACACCCTTCGGTCGCGTAGGTTTGGTAATCTGCCGCGACTTGATAGCCGATGACCAATTTTCCTTGATCTCGAAGGCGTTTGCGGTTGACTGGCTTTTAGTGCCGGCGCTGACGTCAGAGACAGCTAGCTTTGCACGAAAAATGCGGGAATTGGGTCACTGGAACATCTCCGCAGCACTTGCGAATTCGTGCTCTGTCATGCATGGCTTTCACGTTTCGTCGGAAGAATTCAACAGGGTGTCGCGTATCTATTTGCCATACAAGGAGCACGAACCAGCGGAGCGATGGCAGAAATGTCCAAGGGAAGAATGCCCTCAGTTTAGTGCATTTATCCATTTCGCAGATCTGCACGATCTGAAGAACCGTCAAACGAAACCGATTTTAGCTTTCTCTGATTCGACTGCTTCCCCAGACGAAGATAGCGCGTCTACTGCAGGCTCCTAAATGTCTCTAACACTGCAAATGCCGTCGGTTGTACCAGAACACGATCATCCTCAATAGAAAGACGACCTTTAGCCTTGAGTTCCTCGAGAGTGCGCGACACTAGACGATCCGCTACGTCCGGGGATATATTGAGATCTAGGGCCACCGCTTTCGCTAGATCGCACCGCGAGAACGTGCCGACCGTATCCAAACGCTCGACCATCAGTAGCAGATAGCGCCGAGCTTTGTGTGCCCATCCAGGCTCAACTAGCTTGGCGTACGCTCTTATCCCTGCAGACGTTAATGCGTAATTTGGTCCCGCACGCCGAACTATTTCAGCAGTTTCGAGCTCTTTCAGAAGACGCGAGACATAGGAAGAATCCAAATTTGTCTCGTCCGCTATTTCGACTGGTCTTGCAGGTCGGTCATATAGATAGTCGACGACGCGCAGTTGGTTTTTGCCGAGGGGCGCAGGCACCTCGCCAGAAATGAGGCGCTCTGCGGTTGTGGAACTGGCATTCATGAGCTCAGTGCACTGATCGAGAAGAATATCGATTGCGCCCCTTGAATATGATCTAATAACCTCGTCTGAAGAAAGCTTCGGCACGGTGTCCGCGAAGTCCGCCAATTCGCGTAGCTGTTTCTCGAAGGCGTTAAAAGCCTCTTCCTTCCAGAGATGAATCAGCGTTTTCGAAAGCCGAATAAAGAAATCTCGAACATCTGCAGGGGAGCTAAACGAACGCCACTCCTCGCTGGCCCGAGCAACATCTGTCAAAGTTATGCTAGACATGTCTTCCTCCCCGCATCGATCTTCACCTGACGGATAAGCTGCGCTGAATTATGCTGCCCGTCACACGTTGTATCGCACACGCGAACCGCTTGCACCTCGACACTCCAAAGGTGGACTATTGGTGGGGGTGATCTCTCGATCGCACTTATCGAGATTTCGGTTCAATCCGGGGCCGAGTACGATCTGGAAATAGCGGTGATGCGCCGGTTCGAACAAGACGCCAGTCGAATGCCTCCCACGTGATTCAGATCCCCTAAGATGGGTCCGACCGACGGGCACCTCCCCGCTTGGTGCTACCGATATTTCAACCGACTCAAAACGGACTCAAAATGTTAACTCCTTTATATACTGTAGATTAATCGCAGACAAATTATGGACCTCCCCATGCTGTTATAATCGTCGCAAGGAGGAGGGAAGGCAAGGGTTCCGATTTACGGACATCCTCAAACACTCTGCTGCTATGGGGCTGATGAGGCCAGAAATGTAAAGTTGTAGCCTCAAAATGCCTCAGAGGTAAATCTTTGAGGCAGATTGTGGAATCACGTAAATTTTTAGCCAGAGACCGTGCCAGAGTGATATAAATGGCAGAACCAATGCGGAAGATGCGCCTGTATGAAGAAGCCAAGGCCACAAGGCGCGAGTCAAGTCTTGAGCCCTTGGTCGAGCCGCTGAAGGAACTCGCTGTGATCGGTATGCTCGTGCACTCGATATCCGAGTGCCCCCTTTGGGAGGTTCACAATGGCTGATCCCGGCACCAAAGCCCAGAAAATCAAGAAATCACGCGTTGCGATAACGGCGGAAGAAGCAAAAAGGATGGCATTGGAGTTTTACGGGCCCGGCAAGCGGCGAGCGCTTTTCGAAATTGTCGGGACGGATGCAAGCCAGATCTCCGACAGTGATGCGTTCAGAAGCAAGGTACGCGATAGCGTGAAAGCCCACAGAGCGATACGCCACGCCGTCGAAGCGGGTTTGGTAGAAGTTGTTGAGACTCGACGGGTCAAGCTGCAAGACGAACTCGGACAGGCACTTCGTGACGCCTATCCGCAACTGCTTGGGGTGCAGGTGGTAGATCTCAGCCGCCTGCCGTTTAAGGATGCGAGAAGCTATGACGATAGCGTGCACGAGGAGCTCGGTTTCGCTGCTGCGAGATGGATTTCCCAAGGCATGTTGTTCCAAGATGGCAGCATCATCGGGGTTGGCAGTGGCCGTGGCGTCTATCAGACCCTAAACGCCCTGAAGGACTTCCAGCAACTGAGCTCTCGCGATGTAAAGGTAATGTCTCTCACAGCGCGGATTCATGCAAAGAATCACGCAGGGGCGCAGGGCCGCGACTTGGACGCTGATTTTCATGCCGCCTTGCTCGCCACCTGCTTTAACCATGCGTCGATAAGCCTCCTTCCGCTCCCAATCGCACAAGCATCTCCGGGCGATAGGGAGAGGGCAGCACGACGTACCCACTTGGCGGATGCGCAGTGGTCCAAGGTGGCACCTCGCTACGGCCTGTTTGGCGTGGGGATCTTGGCGCCAGGGCATCGCCTTTACGATGAGTCCATGGCATCCAAGCGCGAGGAAGGGCTTAAGGCAATTCTGCCTCAGGTGATGCAACTTGTGGAAATCAGTGAGCAGGTTCACACTCTCATGGCGGGAATCTCTCCGCTCTATTACCCCGTAGCCGACATCGCCAACCAACTATTTACGATGCAGGGGTCGCTCTGGGATCGCATTGAAAAAAACATTCAAACCCGCATCGAGGCGCTGGTTGCAGAAATCAACTGCCATTTGCTAACCATTACTGAAGCCCAACTGAGGGATATCGAGAATGTCGTTCTGATCGCCGGCACCGAAAGCAAGGCCCTCGCGATCCGCAGTCTACTCGAGCGGGAGCGCTCCAACATACGTTTTCTGTGCACAGATGGTGACGCTGCGCGACAGATTCTAAACAAGCCAATGGAATCCGAACTTTTTCAACCTTAGCGGTGCCGCGTTTGTGAAATCACCTGACCGGCCCGGCTGCAAATGCAAGCGGTCCGAACGGCGGTTCACCGAGTGGAATCAACGCGGTCGGCGTAGCGGTGGGCCGGATGTAGCAGCTTTCGTCGAAAACGAACGTTCCGACGGCAAGAGGTCCATGCTAAGTACCGTGGAATCAATAGGCTTACAGCAGTGAGGTATAGTACCCCAAACCGCTTTCGCCGAAACGTGCAAGGGGTCTGTTTTCAATTGCTTACGGTTCAGCAAGTTGTCAGCAACGTGTTGAAGTTTGTAGATATCTGTTGAGCCTTGATGCACTTGGCCACTACAATTCCATCTACAGATCAAATGACGCCCGCGACTTCCTTTTCAATGCTGGCCGGGCCGCCCATCGAAAGTATCCCCGTCCGCTGTAAGCCGTATTGCTCGGCTCCGACGCCTCGCGATGGGAATCCATCGCTCGACAAGTGCCAACAACACTTTTGACGGTTTCGAGATCATTCCTTAGACTTCACCTTGTCTGAAAGGCTCGACAAATTTCCTCGTCGAGCTATCTCAAAAACTACAAGGAGTGGTCAATGGAATTGCTGCCAGCAGATTTGCGGGCGTCCCTGCCCGCGCTCTACAGTCAGGAAGGTAATCCCGATCCACGGGTACATCTGAAATTTTTCACACCAGACTCGGACTGGACATGGTTTGTCACTGAAGGGGAAGCGCGGGAGGGCGATTTCTTGTTTTTCGGCTTCGTCTGCGGTTTTGATGAAGAGTGGGGATATTTCGTCCTGTCCGAACTCGCCAGCGTGGGCGGCGGAGGTCGGCTGCCGATCGAGCGGGACCTGCATTTCCGGCCGGGACCGTTCACCAAGGTGATCGCCCGCTACCGGAAGGAGCGTGGGCAATGAAGACAATCACCGACCGGGTTTGGAATGCGGTGATGGAAATAGCCAAGCTTCGCCACCCACCGATTTTCGGGATTCTTTGAGGGTGTGGCTTCGAATACGAGGGGGAGTGCGGATGGATGAGATGGCTGCCGCCTTCGACGAAATAAAAGAGGAAGGAAGAACCCCCAGCCCAGTTGAGCGGCAATCGAGCGCAGCCATAGAGAAACAGGGTGCACCCACCCTGTTTTGTTTTTGCTCGCACCCAACGACAGTTTGATAATGCTGCGCCGTTTTGCGCGAGTACCGCCGCCTGCCCGCCCGTCTGTTCCTTCATTTTTCTATTTCTTTAGCCTTGGCTCCGGCGCAACGCCACTGGCGAGCCTCCCTTCGTTTCAGCTTTTGAGCAACTGATACACTGCGTTCTTCACACCAATGGCTACATCCGTTTTCGAGGATGCACACGAAAAGGTAATCAAGCTCGCCTCAAGATTTGAGGCAAACGAAGCGCGTTACTTGTCACCCGGCTATCAGGAAGCCGAGGTGCGCAAGGACTTCATCGACAAATTCTTCATTGCCTTGGGGTGGGATGTCAACCACGACGAACAGACCAACCCCTATGAGCAGGAGGTGAAGGTGGAACCGCCAGTCTTGGCGGCGGGGCAACGTCGCGCAGACTACGCCTTCTGTTTGGCACCAAACTACCGGGACGTCCGATTCTTTGTCGAGGCTAAGAAGCCGTACGGTGATATCGCCACGCCAGATAACTACTTTCAGACTATCCGTTACGCATGGAACAGCGAAACGCCTCTCGCTGCCCTCACGGATTTCAACGAATTCCATGTACTCGACTGCCGCTACAAACCTGATATCGGCACGGCGTTGCAACGCATCGTCACAAAGTATCGCTATAGGGACTACGTTGACAGGAACCAGTTCGCAGAAATCTATTGGCTCTTTTCCCGCGAGGCGGTCGCCAGCGGTTCTTTAGAAAAGCGAGCAAAAGAGTTACCGAAACCACGCGGCAAAGCTGCACAACACGGGCTAATGCCGGTAGCATACCAAAACATCGACGAGGCCTTTCTTAAAGAGCTTGACGATTATCGTCTATCTTTGGCGCGTAATTTTAAGGCTCACAATCCCGAGTTGGACAGCGAGACACTCACCGAAATAGTCCAACGCACGCTCGACCGCCTGGTGTTTATGCGATTCCTCGAAGACACGGGAATCCATCCTCAGCGGATCGTCGATCATTTTGGAAGCAACGGAACTGTTTGGGAAGAATTCGTTGCTGCAAGCCGGCGCCTCGACGGCATTTATAACGGCATCGTTTTCAAACGCCACACCATTCTCGACAGCGACGGCTTCCGCGTAGATGACTCTGAATTCGGCGGAATCTGCAGGAGCCTTGCTCATGTCAATTCTCCATATGATTTCGATGCTATCCCGATCCATATCCTCGGTTCGATCTATGAACGCTTCTTGGGGAACGCGATTGTAGCCACAGACAAACGTGTCCGCGTTGAACCTAAGCCCGAGGTTCGCAAGTCCGGTGGTGTTTACTACACTCCCGAGCACATAGTCCGTTACATAGTAGAAAACACCGTCGGCAAAATTATCGCTGGCAAAGCGCCAGACCAAATTGAAGACATGCGCTTCGCCGATATCGCGTGCGGCAGCGGCTCATTTCTCCTCGGTGTTTTTGATTTTCTCCTGACCTATCACGGGCAGTATTACAACGAGAATCCGAAGAAGGCTCGGAAGGGTGACTGCATCTCGCATGGGGGAAAATTATACTTATCGCTCAAGAAGAAGCGTGAAATTCTGTTGAACAACATCTTTGGCGTGGATATCGATGCCCAAGCTGTTGAGGTCTGCCAGCTCTCGCTTTATCTCAGGTTGCTTAGGGAAGAAACAATCGGCACTACACATCAGTATCTACTGGAGTTCGAGCATACTGCACAGATGAAAAAGTTGCTTCCGGACCTCAGCAAGAACATTGTTTGTGGGAACTCGCTGATTGCGCCGGACGTCTTGGAGGACCAGCTCTTTGTCACAGAAAATGAGCGCAAGCTAAATCCGATGAATTTTGAGGATTCTTTTCCCGAAGTGATGAAACGAGGGGGATTCACTGCCATTGTTGGCAACCCGCCATATGATGTGCTCGAAAAAGATCGGGGCTTAAGTTCGTGGCCGCATACGGTGCTCAGCACTTACGTACGGGTGAGATCGGATTACGAGGCAGCCTTGGGAGGCAAGCTTAACCTGTTCAGGTTCTTCATAGTTCAGTCCCTGGCGCTCCTCGGCCGTGGTGGCAGATTGGGCATGATTGTACCTCTGGCGTTGCTCGCGGATATCAGTTGTGCTCGTACACGGCAGCACTTGGTGCTTTCGACCCGGGAATTAAGCGCAGATTGTTTTCCGCAGAAGGATAATGCGAACCGCAGGGTCTTTTTGAACGCTAAGCTATCGACAGTCGTTTTCACAGCCCTGAAGGCACAGAACACGATGGCTTCGGCCAAAATCCAAGTGCGGGTTTACCCTTGGAACTCCTTCAATGATTCGTATCGTGAGTCTACGATACGCATGTCGGACACCAAACTAATTGATCCGAAGAACACGCCTATCCCCCTTGTCGATGCTAAAGCGTGGGCGCTCTGTCGAAGGGTACACTCCGCAAGGAACGTCGCCCGGCTCGGCGAGGTCCGTGACTTCTCGGTCACGCGGGGCGAAATTAACCAGACAGTTTACCGCGACTACATCAAACAGGATCAACAGCTGACTCGTCTGCTTAAGGGGGTGGAGGTTGGGCAGTATGAACTTCATCGTGATCTCCAACAGGGTCACAGGGAGTGGTTTGATGAGGCAGTTTTCTTGTTGCAGGAAAGCCCACGACCTATAGTCCATCAGCGCCGGATTGCCACGCAGCGAATAACGGGCGTTGACGAGAGACTCCGCGTGGTCGCGACAATAATCGACCCGCCAGTCTATTTTGCAGATTCAACGAATTCAATAACGGTCAGTGATGATAGTCGCTACAGTTTGGAGTACCTGCTTGGACTTCTGAACTCTCGACTGATGCAGTGGCGTTTCAAGCTCACGAGCACCAACAACAACGTGGCCACGAATGAACTCGAATCCTTGCCATTCAGGCAGATAGATTTTTCTTCTTCCGAGGATCAAAAACGACAAGCCGAAGTGGCGAAGCGCGTCACGGCGCTGCTCGAAACAAAGAGATATTTGGCCGAGGCGAAGATCGACAAGGAGAAGACCTTTTACGAAAACAAATGTGCGGCTCTGCGACGCCAGATCGATCTGTTCGTTTACGATCTCTACGAGATTGGTGAGGACGAGATCGCCATTCTCGAACAACAGAGTTCTACCGGGCTGACTGCAATTCTTGAATAAAGGCAGGTCAGACCATCTGAGACCCAGACATCTCTGGAGAGGCGATCCACGGGCGCAATCGCCGGGATACTCGGGTAGCTTGTGATGCCGATGTTAGGGTATTCGCGGCAACCGCCTAAATCCAATGTTGATAGAGTCGTAGGCGTTCGCTCTATTGGTTAGTCGGTGCCGGATATCAAAGCATCGACGCCGTTATTGACCCAGCGAGCCTCGACACAGATCCTGCTGGATCCGAGATAGCTGCCATCCGACGTGACCCAGGAATCAAGGCACTCCTTTCTGACGCCGTGACCTGCTCCAGATCGATAAACGTCAGCGATCACTGAGCTGTCCGGTATGCGTATGTTCGGGAAGATCATTAATCCGGATTTACGATTCGGCTTCGTTTGGCGTCGCCTTCACGGCGCGTAAAACAGGCTGCGGCGGATCAATAAAACCGAAGCACGATTGAACGGTGCTGCGCTGCTCCTGTTTGCGCAGCGCGCTCTCGGCTCTTACCTGAACGCAGGCTCGGGGCCAAATTCTTGTGATCCCGATCAGGGCGGCGATTCGGCTGGCATCGGGGCACAAGATCGATCGGACCTGTTCCAATCTTTCAAATGAAATCGACCCGGTGAGATGGGGTGACACAATCTCGCGCAAAAATCCGAGAGAGAACGAATAGCTACGTGTTGGAGTGCGCCCGCGAGATTCTGGAAGATGCTCGGCAGTTGCACTACTTCATGTTCAAGCTGAGGAATCCGGTCGATCGCGATCACGATTCCGGAGCGATGCCGATCAGGATTCCGGCGGCAAGCCGATCACCCATTCCGGAGCCAAGCCGATCAGTGATTCCGGTCTGAAGGCGATC
>Ga0182024_10003826_pt1 | contig 35293 bp, 26 predicted proteins | sample P32metaG_FD_120480 | JGI IMG/M metagenome (GOLD analysis project Ga0182024, IMG submission 120480) | Permafrost microbial communities from Stordalen Mire, Sweden - P3-2 metaG (Illumina Assembly) | ecosystem: Environmental > Terrestrial > Soil > Wetlands > Permafrost | place: Sweden: Stordalen...
ATCCTTCCTTGGATCTCAATGCTTCTTTTCCGGGACGAGCGTCACCTTCACGTAATGATCCGTGTCGAGGTACGTCGCTGCGGCGTCCTGGATGGACTCTGGACTAATCGCATTATAGAGGTCCGGTAGCGCGAAGACTGAGGAGGCATCGAGCGACGCCTCGTAGGCCTGTGCGATTTCGCCCAGCACCCACGCATTCTTGCGGCTGTTCGTCTCGAAATCGCGCTGGAACGACTGCACGACGTCGGCGACCTGGCTCCGGCTCGGTCCATCGCGCTTGAGCGCGGCGATGTCGTCGAACAGGCGCTTGGTGAGCTCCGACGTCCTGGCCGGATCGCAGCCGAAGCGGATCGTCACCAGGTACTCGGACGTCGGAATCTTCCCGATGACTGCCGAGGCCGAGACGCCGTACGTGCCGCCCAATTGCTGCCGCAGGAGTCCGAACAGCCGTCCTTGCACGACGCGCGCGAGGGCCTGGAGCTCGACGTCGTTCGCCGCGCTGACGGCGGCCGGTCCGGCAAACACGATGGCCACCTCGCTCTTGGGGTCGACGCCTTTCTCGACGGTCGTTTCGGCGACGGCGTTCGGGAAGCGGATGCCGACGTCCCGCCAGGTTTCGCCGCGTCGCGTGGAGGGCAGCCCGCCGAGGTAGCGCTCGACGAAGGGCCGCAGCGTGTCGGGGTCGAAGCTGCCGACGAAAACGAAGGTGAACCCGCTCGCGTCGGAGAAGCGGTCCTTGTAGAACGTCAAGGACCGGTTCATGTTCATCGTGCCGACCAGTTCAGTCGACAGCGGTCGCGCACGGGGATGGTTCTGCGTCATCAACTGTGTCAACGTCTGCGCGAGGACCACCTCGGGCTGCGACTGCTGATTCGCGAGCAGCGTCCGCAACTGCGACTGGACCACGCCAAAGGCGACCGGGTCGACGCGCGGTGCTGTGAACCGCAGGTAGATCAATTGCAGCAGCGTCTCGAGATCCCGGCCGGTCGATCCGCCGGACAGGCCCTCCGTCGTCGACGTGATGAACGGATCGGCGCGGACCACCTTGCCGCTCAGCACCTTGTTCAACTCGAGTCCGGAGAGCCGGCCTGCGCCGCCGAGGGAGACGACGGTACTTGCCGTCTCGGCCGCGACGAGATCCTGATCGCTCGCCAGGGACGTGCCGCCGAACGCGAAGGCGCGAAACACGATCTCGTCCTGGATGAACGTCGTGGGCTTGAGGACGACCTTGACGCCGTTCGACAGGACCCATTCGGTGATGCCCTGATCGCGCGCGACGGTCCCGATGATGTGGCCGGGCGTCGGCTGCGTCTCGAGCAGCGGTGCGCTGACCACGGCGTCCACGTACTTGGGCAGGGGCGCGGCGGCTGTCGCGGCGATCGTCGCCGAGAGCGCCGCGGCGTCTGGAATCGTCACGCCGGCCTTCTGGCCCGTGCTGACGGCGATCGTGCGGTTACGATCGGGCGACCAGCCGGCGGCCAGCGCGTTCACGTCGGCGACGGTGATCCCGGCGAGCAGCGACCGGCGCAGCGCCATTTCGTCCTCGAGGCTCGGTAGCGCTTCGCCCGTCGTGAAGGCGCGGACGTACTCGCCGGCGAAGGCGGACGACTGGCGCGTGTCCTTCTGCGCGAGCACGCGGTCGATGACCGCGGTGAAGCGGAGCTTCGTGCGGTCGAGCTCGGTCGTCGTGAACCCGCTGCGCGCCACGCGCTGGATCTGGGCGAGCAGCGTCTGCAGACCGCGCGGGATCCCGGTTTCGGGGACCAGCGCCGTCATGACCGACGCCTGTTCGCCGTGGACGAACAGCGTGCGGTCGGCCGCCGCGGCGACGAACGGCGCGTCCGGCAGGCGGGCCAGTTCCTCGAAGCGTGCGTTCATCAGCGCGCTGAAGAGTTGTTCCGTGAGTTCCCGCCGGTACCCGCCGACCGTCGAGCGGTTCTTGGCTGGCGCGAGCGCGTAGGTCGAGACCGTCGTGGTGGTGGCCTCGCGATCGGAGGCAATCGAGAATCGCGTGCCGGGCTCGTCGGGCACGGGATACGTCAGCCGCGGCCGCTCGGGCGAGGGGTTCGTCAGCGTCCCGAACGTCTCGCTGACGAGCTTCACGATCGCGGCGCGATCGAAGTCGCCGACGACGATGACCGACATCAGATCGGGCCGGTACCATGCGTCGTAGAACGCGCGAAGCTGGCTGGCCGTCGCCGCCTGCACGATCTCCATGCGCCCGATCGGCAATCGGTCCGCGTAGCGCGAGCCCTGCAACACGATCGGCTGCTGCTCGGCGAGAAGGCGCTCCGTGGCGCCGAGGCCTTGTCGCCATTCCTCGGTCACGATCTGGCGCTCGCGCTGGATGCCGGCCGGATCGAACGTCAGGTCGTGCGCCCAATCGCGCAGAATCTCAATGGAGCGGTCGAGCACCCCAGGCTGGTCCGTCGGCACCTGCAGTTGATAGGTCGTGTCGTCGAACGTGGTCTCGGCATTGAGGTGCGGACCGAAACCCATCCCGAGCGACTGCATGAAGCCGATGACCGTCGCGCGCGGGAAGTGCTGAGTGCCCTCGAACGCCATGTGTTCGACGAGGTGCGCGAACCCGCGCTGATTGTCGTCCTCGAGGATGGAGCCGGCGTTCACGACCAGCCGCAGCTCGGCGCGATGTTCGGGCGTCTTGTTGGCGCGGATGTAGTAGCGGAGGCCGTTCGGGAGGACGCCGGTCGCGATAGCCGGATCGATGCCGAGCTTCTCGGTGAGCGGCGGGACGGGCCGCGTCGCCGGCGGCGCCTGTTGCGCGAAGACGAGCGAACCGGCCGCCACGCCGAGGGCGACGAGCCAGGGAAGCGCGGTCAGCCGGCGGGTCATGGACCTCTATGGTATAACCGGCCGATCGCCTACTCGTTCCCGTCGGAGAGTGCCATGCGCCGCTACGTCGCAATCGTGATGACCCTGGCCAGTGTCGGGCTCGTCGCCACCTCCACCGAGGCATGGCGACAAGCGCCGTCGGCATCGCCGATGGCCGCGGTGGGCGCCGATTCACCGATCTTCACAGGCCTGCACTTCCGGCTCGTCGGGCCGTCGCGCGGCGGGCGCTCGACGACGGTGACCGGCGTGCCGTCCGAGCCCACGACGTTCTACATGGGCGTCGCGAGCGGCGGCGTGTTCAAGACCATTGACGGGGGCGCGACCTGGACGCCGATGACCGACGGTCAGGTGCCGCTCGGGTCCACCGGGTCCATCGCCGTCGCGGATTCCGATCCGAACGTCGTCTACCTCGGCACCGGGTCGGACGCCGTCCGCAGCAACGTGTCGACCGGGCACGGCATCTACAAGTCGACCGATGCGGGGAAGACGTGGTCTTACGTCGGCCTTTATGCCATTGGCCAGGTGGGCAACGTGCGCATCCACCCGACCGATCCGAATACGGCCTGGGTCGCGGCCCAGGGCGATGCGTTCAAGCCGAGCGCGGATCGCGGCATCTACAAGACGAGCGACGGCGGGAAGACGTGGCGCAAGACGCTCTTTGTCGCCGACAACGTTGGGGCGATGCATGTCGACCTCCAGCCGGGCAACCCGAACACGGTCTACGCCTGGTGCTCGCATCTGCAGCGCAAGCCCTGGACGATCGAGAGCGGCGGCCGAGAGGGCGGATTTTACAAGAGCACGGACGGCGGCGAGCACTTCACGAAGATTACGGCGGGTCTTCCGAGCGAGCTCATCGGCAAAGGGAACATCGGCGTGAGCGCGGCCGATCCGAAGCGCGTCTACGTCTTCGTCGAGGCCAAACCCGGAAGCGGCATCTACCGGTCCGATGATGCGGGGCAGACCTTTGCGTTCGTGACCTCCCAGCCGCCGGCGATTGCCGCGCAGATGATCTACCGGCCCTTCTACTACGACACGTTCGGGGTCGATCCAATGAACGCGGACGTGCTCTTCACCGGCGCCGAGGGCTTCTGGAAGTCGACCGACGGCGGGAAGACCTTTGCGACGATGCGCGTGCCGCATGGCGACAACCACGACATCTGGGTCAACCCGACGAACGACCAGATCATGATCGAGGCCAACGACGGCGGGGCCGTCGTCTCGACCGACGGGGGCCGCACGTGGTCCACGCAGAACAACCAGCCGACCGCGGAGATCTACGGCGTCTGGACCGACAACGAGTTTCCGTACAAGCTCTACGGCGCGCAACAGGACAGCAACACGGTCATCATCTCGAGCAACGCCGAACCGTTCAATTTGACCGACTGGCGAGCGGGTCCGGGGTGCGAGACCGGGCCGATCATGCCGAAGCCCGACAATCCGGACATCGTCTACGGATCGTGCAAGGGCCAATACGGCGTGATGGATCTGAAGACGGGCCAGGAGCAGAACTACTGGATCGGCGCGCAGTCGCTCTACGGCAATCCCGCGAGCGATCTCATCTATCGCTTCCAGCGCGTCTCGCCGATGGCGACGTCGCCGTGGGATCCGAACGTGCTGTATTACGGTTCCCAGTACCTGCACCGCACGCGCGACAAGGGCGTGACGTGGGAGAAGATCTCGCCGGATCTGACGGCGGACGATCCGTGCTGCCAGGGCGTGAGCGGCGAGCCGATTACCCGAGATGTCACAGGCGAGGAGTTCTACAGCACGCTGTACGCGATCTCAGAGTCGCCCCTCGAGAAGGGCGTGATCTGGACGGGCTCGGACGATGGCCCGTTCTACGTGACGCGAGACGACGGGAAGACCTGGGCGAATGTCACGCCGAAGGATCTGCCGGCTGGCGGCCGTGTCCAGTACATCGAGCCGTCACCGCGCCGAAAGGGCAGCGCGTATTTCGCGGTGTATCGCTATCTCCTCGGCGACTACCAGCCGTATCTCTATCGCACGGACGACTACGGCAAGACATGGACGCGGCTCACCGACGGCAAGAATGGGATTCCGGCGGACTGGCCGACGCGAGTCGTGCGCGAGGACCCGACACGCGAGGGCTTGCTCTACGCGGGCACCGAGTTCGGCCTTTTCATTTCGTACGACAACGGCGGACACTGGCAGCCGTTTCAGTTGGACCTGCCCCGCGTGCCCGTCACGGACATCAAGATCCACGACGGAGACCTCATCGTCTCGACGCAGGGCCGCGCGTTCTGGATTCTCGACAACATCAGCTCGGTCGAACAAGCGCCTTCGCCTGCGGCTTCGGCGGCTCATGGAGCGGGTGCGCCTGCGGCTTCGGCGGCTCATGGAGCGGGTGCGCCTGCGGCTTCGGCGGCTCAAGGAGCGGCTGCGCCTGCGGCTCCGGGAGCGCCCGCGGCGACCGCGGTGCGTCTCTACAAGCCGTGGGATGGGTACCGCACGCACGTGAGCCCGAATCTCTACGGACCGATGATCGAGTACTACCTGCCGACGGAGCCATCCGGTCCTGTCGTGCTCGACATTCTTGACGCCAAGAACGCCGTCGTGAGTTCGTACAGCAGCGACACCGCCGCGGGCGGCGGGGCGGGCGGTCGCGGCGGGCGGGGCGGGCGCGGGGGCGGCGCGGGCGCAAACGCGGCGGCGGGTGCCGGCGACACGCCACAGGCAGCGGACCCGGAGGCTGGGGGCGGAGGCGGCGGATTCGGCCGTGGTCGCGGCGCGGGCGTCACGACGCGCGTGACGACGACCGTCGGCCTGAACCGCGTGCTGTGGGACATGCACGACAAGGCCTCGGGGCTGACGCTGCCGCCAGGGTCGTACGTGGCGCGGCTGACCGTCAACGGCGCCGCAGAGACCCAGCCGTTTAGCGTGCGGATCGATCCGATCGAAGCCGAAGACGGCCTGACCGTCGCCGACCTGGTCGAGCAGTTCGACCACAACCTGCGGATGCGCGAGCTGGTCGCGAGCGTGGCCGGCGTGTTGACGCGCGTCCGCACGGCGCGCAGCCAGCTCGCTAGCGCGACGGGCGCGGACGCCGACAAAGCGAAGCGCATCGAGGCGATCTACGAGACGATTGTGAGCACGCCCGAGGGCGTGCGGTACAACACGCCCGGCCTTCAGGAACACATCACGTATCTGGCCGGGATGACGACGCGCGTCGACCAGAAGATCGGCCGCGATGCCATCGACCGCTATCAGACACTCAAGAAGCAGCTCGACGATATTCGCGCCGAACTCGATCGTCTGCTGCGTTGACTTTTGTCATCCGACGCGGCGGACCCGGCCGTGCGCGGTCCGGCTGATTCGCGACTGGCTGCGCAGGGCCACTAGTAGGTAAACGGTTCCTCGCTCCCTCGGGCGCGCCTCGAAACCGTCGGGTACGGCGCCTAGTTCCTCGACATCTTGGTGGCACGTCCCTTGCTCAGAGTGAGCACGGGCTGCGTCGAGCGTTGACCCGGCAGCGGCGTCGCGCCGCGCCGGCCGTTCGTGCGCAGTCGCCGCGGAGGCTGTGATGACACGCCAGATGATCGTGCTCAGCTCATTCGTCGTTGCTGTCGGGGTTGTCGGGCTGGCTGGACCGAGGCCGGCGTTCGCGCAGGCTGACGCCTCGTCCGACAAGACCACCACCAACACCACGTCCCCCTCGTCGACCACGGCCTCGTCGGACCAGTCCGACATGTTGCCGCGGCCGAAGACCCCCACCCTCTTCGTCACCGGCGGCTACGGCATCGGCATGGATCAGTCGTCGCACTTCGTCAGCAATCAGCCTGACGGGCTGCAAACCAATCTCAGCGGTCGCATGACGGCGCGGTCGCTCGGCGTGGGCACGTTTCTCACGCCGCGCCTGAGCGTCAGGTTTGAGATGACACTGCCGGAGACGTTGGCCGTCAGCGCCAGCACGAGCGGCACTCCGGTCGTTGAGAGCCTGAGCGTCGCGCAAACGACGACAACCGGCGCGGTGCTCTTTGGCTACCACACGGCGTCCACCCGCGAGGTGAGCGTCGCGTACCTTGGCGGCGTCCTCTTCGTCTCGCAGCGCCAAGACTCGCTCTCGCAGGTGCTCACCGACACCGGCATGCCGCTCGCGGCGCCGATGGTGAGCAACGCCTACGCGTACCGGAGCGCGGCGATTGCGGGCGCGGACGTCAACATTGCGCTTGGACACCGCCTGGCGCTCATGCCAGAGTTTCGTGCATGGTCCCTGAACGGGACGTTCAGCACGCGAACGAGCCTCGGCTTCCGCGTGATCTTCTGACGACAGCCGGCGCCGAGGCGCACGACCGGTCCGGACTCAACCTGCCCGACCGGGTCGTCTGCCTCGTCGCCGGCGGCGGCCCGGCCGGCGTGATGCTGGGATACCTCCTGGCCCGGTCCGGGATCGACGTCTGGGTCCTTGAAAAGCACGCGGACTTCTTCCGCGACTTTCGCGGCGACACGATTCACCCTTCAACCCTCGAGGTGCTGCACGAGCTGGGGCTCCTCGACGCGTTTCTTGCCCTGCCGCACACGAAGCTGCGGACGGTGACCGGGCAGGTCGGTCCGGACCTGATCACGCTCGCCGATTTCTCTCGGCTGCGGGCGCGATGTCCATTCATCGTCTTCATGCCGCAGTGGGATTTCCTGAGCTTCCTCGTTACGGCTGGCCGTCGCTTTCCGGCTTTTCACGTCGCGATGCAAGCGGAGGTCGTCGGTCTCATCACCGAGGGCGACCGAGTCGCCGGCGCCCGCGTCCTCGTCAATGGCGGGGTCCGGGACGTGCGTGCGGATCTCGTGATTGGCGCCGACGGCCGGTCGTCAGTCGTCCGCGAGCGGGCCGGACTGCAGGTCGATCAATTCGGCGCGCCGATGGATGTGGTGTGGCTGCGTGTGCCCAAGGTGGCGGGCGACCAGCCGCAACCCCTGGGTCGGGTCGCCTCCGGTCGCTTCCTCGTCATGATCGACCGCACGGATTACTGGCAGTGCGCGTTCGGCATTCCGAAGGGCACCTTCAACGAGCTGCGCGCGCGCGGTTTGCCGTCGCTCCGACGGGACATTGCGGGCGTCGCGCCGTTTCTTGGCGATCGGCTCGAGGCGCTCACTGACTGGCAGGACGTCAAGCTGCTGACCGTTGTGGTCGATCGCCTGCGCACCTGGTGTCGTCCGGGCCTCCTCTGCGTGGGGGACGCCGCCCATGCGATGTCGCCCATCGGCGGCATCGGCATCAACCTGGCGATTCAGGACGCCGTGGCCGCGGCCAATGTGCTTGTGCCCAGATTTGCGGCCGGCGGCGTCACGATCGACGACCTCGTGCGGATCGAGCGCCGGCGCACGTGGCCCACGCGCGTGACGCAATTCGTGCAGATCACCATCCAGAACCGTTTGATAGCTCCCGTGCTCCGTGGCGCGGCGCCCGGACGGCCCTTCCGCGCGCCGTGGCCGATTCGAGTGGCGCAACGTATGCCCGCATTCCGAGGTCTGCTCGCGCGGTTCGTCGGACTCGGCGTCCGCCCCGAGCACGTCGAGACGGCGTCATTCACCGACGCGCCGTAGCTCGAGTTTGCCCGACCGTCCTTTTACAAATCACACCTGCGGGTGTATCGTCGCCGCCGACGCTTCCGGAGGCCTCCATGAAGACCCTGACATCGCGCATAGTCGTCGTGTCGATCGCGGCTGCTTTGCCGCTGACGATTCTCGCCCAGACGCCGTCGCTGACAGGGAGGCCGACGCCGTCGGCACCAGCCGCCCGGACCGCCGCGCCTTCGGCCGACGACCTCCTTCTGAATAAGGAGGGCTACCAGACGCCGCCCCCCGACCTCGCGGACGCGGTCCTGGCGCCTCGGTACTTGAACGTCACCCTGGGCAACCTGTCGCCGGACAAGAAGTGGTTTCTCAACATGATCGGCGACGGCCCGGTCGTGATGAAGACCTTCTCGAAGCCCTTCGACGAGCTGGGGGGCCTGTTCATCGACTTCAAGGCCAATCGGTCACGCACGCTGACCATCAGCAACAGCATCGGCATCCAATTGATCTCGGCGGCCGACGGCACGAAGAAGACGATTCAGCTGCCGCCGGGCGCGCGCGTCACAAACGCGACCTGGTCACCCGACAGCAGTTCGATTGCGTACTACGTTCATCGCGACGACGCCACCGAGATCTGGATCGCGAGCGTGGCGACCGGGCAGTCGCGCCCACTGACGACGACGCCGATCCTGGCGACGCTCGTGACGACCCTTGCGTTCAGCGGCGACGGCAAGTCGATCGTGACGGTGTTTCCGCCGGACGGCCGCGGGCCTCGGCCATCGATGGAAGCGGTCGTGCCGAGCGGCCCCGAGGTCAAGGTGTCGGCTGGGTCCAAGGCGAGCCTTCGGACGTTCCCGAGCCTAATGACCACCCCCCAGGACTTCGCGCTGCTCGAGTGGCACGCGACCGGCCAGGTCGCCCTCGTGGACGTGTCGACGCGGGCCGTCCGGAAAGTCGGTGCGCCCACGATGGTGCGGTCGGTTGATCTGTCACCCGACGGGCAATACCTGCGGGTGACGCGCATGACGAAGCCGTTTTCGTACATCGTGCCGGTGAGCAACTTCGGATCGGTCGACGAAGTGTGGGATCTCTCGGGGAAGGCCCTGGCGCAAATCACCAGTCGGCCGATCAACCTCGGCGCGGTACCGGACGATCCGAATGTGGATCCGGCCGTCGCGCCGCCGCAGGGCGGCGGACGCGGCGCCGGCAACGAGACCGGCAAGCGCGAACTCGCCTGGCGTACCGATGGTCCCGGGTTCACCTACCTCGAGCAGGAGCCGGCGCCGCCCGGCTCGGCCAACGGCGGCGGCGCAGGTCGGACGGGCCGCGGGGGGACTGGTGGCGGCGGCGGCCGTGCGGCCGGTGGTCGCGGGGCGCAACCGCAGGGGCCGCCTCGTCGCGATCGGCTGATGGAATGGCTGCCGCCTTTCGATGCCGCGAGCACCAAGCTGCTCTACGAGAACGCCGTGCAAATGAGCAACCTGGTGTTTTCGCCGGACCACACGGCGATTTTCTTCACTGAGCGGACCGGCCAGACGCAAACGGAAAACGCGGTCTATCTCGTCGACACGACCGCGAAGTACACGTTGTCGAAGTACGACACCACGGATTTCTACGCCAACCCTGGCACGATCCTGGCGTTGCGCGGCGGCGCGCCGGCGGCCGGGCGAGGTGGTGGCGGCGGGGGCGGGCGCGGCGGCGGGGGTGGCGGCGGCGGGACAGCGTGGGTGTCGGCGGACGGCACCAGCGTCTTCCTGGAAGGCAACGTCTACGACAAGCATCCCGACGACGTCGGGCCGAAGACGTTCCTGGACCGCGTCACGATCAAGACGGGCGACACGTCGCGGATCTTCGAGAGCGACAACAACAACGTGTACGAGCGGCTCTCGACCGTCATCGATCCCGACGCCAAGACCTTCATCGTCGTGCATGAGAGCCCGGTGGCGCAGCCGCAGGACTTTCTGGTGACCGGCGCGACGCGCAGGCCACTCACGGACAACAAGGACATCGCGCCGGATCTGACGAACGCGCCGAAATTGCGCGTGCCGATCGAACGGCCCGACGGATTCCGATTCACGGTACGGGTGACGCTGCCGCCCGGGTACCAACAGGGCACCAAGCTGCCCGCGCTCTTCTGGGTGTACCCGTCGGAGTACGACACCCAGGAGTCGCACGACCAGCCGGATCGCACCTACAACCGCAACGCGTTCACGAACTACGGGACTCGGTCGATGGAGTTCTTCATCCGCGAGGGGTATGCCGTGATCGAAGACGCGCCCGACCACTTGCCCATCGTCGGGCCGACCGGCAGGCAGAACGACAACTACGTCGATGATCTTCGCAACGATCTTGCGGCGGTCATCGACGAGTTGGATCGCCGGGGTGTGATCGATCGACAGCGCCTGGCGATCGGCGGTCACAGCTACGGCGCCTTCACGACCGTGAACGCGATGGTGCACACGCCGTTCTTCAAGGCCGGCATCGCGGGCGACGGCAACTACAACCGGACGCTGACGCCGTTTGGCTTTCAGAACGAGCGGCGCACCCTGTGGGACGCCCCGAACGTGTACTTCGACATGTCGCCGCTCTTCTACGCCAACCACCTCACGGGCGCGTTGCTGATGTATCACAACCTCCACGACCAGAACGTCGGCACCGATCCGATCAACTCCGAGCGGCTGTTCGAGGCGCTGAACGAGCTGGGCAAGACGACCGCGATGTATCGCTATCCGTTCGAGGACCACGGACCGGTCGCGAAGGAGACGCTGCTCGACATGTGGGCGCGCTGGGGCGCGTGGCTCGACAAGTACGTCAAGAATCAAGAGCCTGTCAACAAGCCCGCGCCGTCCGGTACGCGTGCCGGAGGCGGTGGCGGCTAGCGTGTCGCCCGTCTCGACCGCGCATTCCCGCGTCGTCTACGACGCGCTCAAGTCGGCCGGCGTTCGGCTGATGTCGGCGCTGCCGGAGACATGGCTGGTCCACCTGATTCGGCTGGCTGAGGACGATCCGGAGATGACACTGGTTCGCCTGGCGAAGGAGGAGGAGGGCGTGGGCATCTCCGCCGGTGCCTATCTGGCCGGCGTCAAATCGGCGATGCTGATGCAGAACCACGGCTTTCTCGCCTCGATCAACGGCATCGTCTCGTGCGCGCAGCTCTATCGCATTCCATTGTTGATGCTGATGAGCGATCGCGGATCGTTCGGCGAGCCCGATCCGTGGCAGACCGAAGGCGGGGCGGTGACCGAGGACCTGCTGCATGCGCTGCGGATTCCCTATCAAACGCTCGATGAGGCCGCGATCGTCGAGCACCGGGTTCACCAGGCGCAGACGCTCGCGTACTCGTCGAACAAGCCCGTGGCGTTGCTGCTGTCCAGGGACTTGATGATCGAGGGATCTGGCCCCGCGGCCGTGAGGCGGGTCTGACCCCTCGACCATCCAGAGACACGATGACCCGCCTCGATTGTCTCCGCGCGATTCATCCAGCGCTCCACGACCGGGCGGTCGTGACGATCATGGGCGCCGTCGCGGCGGAGTTGCAGGCGATCGGCCATCGGCCGAATTTCTTCTACCTGCAGCACGCCATGGGCCTGGCCTCGTCCATGGGCCTGGGCATCGCGCTCTCGAAGCCGGCGTTGCCGGTGGTCGTGTTCGACGGCGATGGATCCGTGCTGATGAATCTTGGCGGGCTCACGACGCTGGCACGGTACCGCCCGAGGAATCTGACGCACGTCGTGTTCGACAACGAGAGTCTGCTGTCGGTTGGCGGCTTCCCGACGGCGACGTCGACTGGCACCGATCTGGCGGCGATGGCCGCGGCGGCCGGCATCCCGCGCACGACGACGGTTCGGACGGTCGAGGCCTTCACCGAGGCATTTCGCGAGGCTGCGACGTCACGGGATCTGACGACGATCGTCGCCAAGGTCGAGGCCGTCGGCCCGTCGGCCTATGTCACCGATCTCGCCCTGCTCGAGAATCGATTTCAGTTCCAGCGCTATCTGCGCCACGTGTGACGACAACCCTCACCGCGCTCATCGACGATCTGGTTGCCGGCCGGCTCCGGGTGATCGATCTCACGCAACCCTTGGGTCCGGACACGGCCGTGATCGACCTGCCGCCGATCTTCGCGGCCTCGCCCGGCGTGACGATCGAGGAGGTCTCACGGTATGACGCCCGGGGTCCAGCCTGGTACTGGAATGCGGTGCGGTTTGGCGAACATACCGGCACGCACTTCGACGCCCCCGTGCACTGGGTGACGGGAAAGGATCTGTCCAACAACGCGACCGATACGATTCCGCCGCAGCAATTCGTCGGCCCGGCCTGCGTGATCGACGTGACCGCGGAGGTCGCGAAGAATCCGGACTTTCTCCTCACGGTCAGTCAGCTCGAGGCCTGGGAGCGCGCGCACGGTCGCGTGCCCCGCGGCGCATGGGTGTTGCTGCGATCGGGATGGAGTCGCCGGACGGAGCGTGCGGCGTTCATCAACGCCGGAGCTGACGGCCCCCACAGCCCGGGCTTCCACGCCGATACGTCGCGTGTGCTCGCGCATGACCGTGACGTGCTGGGTGTCGGCGTCGAAACGATCGGCACGGATGCGGGTCAAGCGGGCGCATTCGACCCACCGTTCCCGAACCACACCATCATGCACGGCGCCGGAAAGTTCGGTCTGGCCAGCCTGTGCCATCTCGATCAACTGCCGCCGACGGGCGCGGTGGTCATTGCGGCTCCGCTCAAGCTCGTGGGCGGCAGCGGCAGCCCCTTGCGCGTGATCGCGATTTCGCCGGTCGCTGCGGGTGTCCGCTAGGTTGCGGCGCGGCCTGGCCGCGATCTTCTTCGTGCTCGACGCCGCAGACACCGCGGCGTGGCTCGCCAGCGTCATTCCCGAGACCGCAACCCTCGATGGACGGGCGCTCGGCCTCGTCGTCGCCCGCGGCCTCGTAGCGTCGGTCGAGGCGATCGCGGCGTGGCTTCTCGTTCGGAACGCGCCGGCGGCGCGTCCGCTGTCGATCGTGGCGGTTATCGGCGCTGCGACGCTCACGACGCTCATCGTCGGTCTCGGCCTGGCGCCGTCCGACATCGCACCGGGTGTCCGGATCGACGTCGTCGCCGCCTACTGGCTTGTGGCGGTGGTCGGGACGGGGTTTGCCTGGCGCCAGCCGCGCCCGTTTCGCTGACGTGTGGTTTGGCTACCGGTGGGCTACGGGCTCCGCAGCATCGTCAGGGGACTGATGGCGGCGGCCCGGCGGGCGGGGCCGTAGCAGGCGATCGCCGCGATGGCGAAGATCGCGACGGGGACGAGCGCAAACGTCAGCCCATCGTGCGCCGTCACCCCGTACAGCAGGGTGCCGATGAGCGTCACCAACAGGAACGCGGCCGCGAGCCCGATGGCGGAGCCTGCGGCCGTGATTATCAGCGCCTGCTTCACGACGAGACCGGCGATGTCGGAGGGCCGCGCGCCCAGCGCCGTGCGGACCCCGATTTCGCGCGCGCGCTGCGCGACCGAGTAGGAGAGCACGCCGAAGAGGCCGGTGGCCGCGACGAGGAGCGCGAAGACCGCGAAGGTGCCGAAGAGCAGCGCATACAGACGCGGCTGCGCCAGGCTGGTCCCGAGGCGGTCGTCCATCGTCATCGCAGAGTCGGCGACGAGGCCGGGCTGCGCTTCCTGCGCGAACCGCACCATCGTCGGCAACAGGCGCGCCGGGTCGCCCGACGTGCGCGCGATGACGACCGGCGTGCTTTGCATCATGCCCACCGACAGCTGGCGATAGTCGAAGAAGATCTCGGGCTGCGGCGGATCGGCCGCGCCCTGCTGGTGGACGTCATCAACGACCCCCACGACGGTCTGGCCGTCGCGACTGTTGGGGATGTAGGTGATGGGCACGACGGCGCCGAGCGGCTCCGCCGGGAGATACCGGCGGACGAACGTCTCGTTGACGAGGACCACCATCTGCGAATTCGGCGAATCGGACGTCGCGAAGCCGCGACCGCGTCGCACGCGCATGCCTATCGCGGCGAAGTAGTTCGGGCTGACGAACCGCCCCTGCGCTCGGGCCACCGTCATCTGCGGCCGACCCGGCCCTGGCGGCAGCTTGAAGCCGATCATCATCTCGTACGGGAGGAGGGGCGTCTCGCTTGACGCCGCCGCGGCCGCCACGCCGGGGACCTGCGCCAGCCGGTCCACGATGGCGTCGAGCACTTGCGCGCGGCGGAGACCCGTGAACTGCTTGTCCGGCATCGCCAGCGTGATCGTGGCCAGGTTGTGCGGTTCATAGCCGCGGTCGGCGCCGAGGAGCGCGAGGAAACTACGGCCGAAGAGGGAGGCGCCTGTCAGCAGCAGCGCAGCGATCGCCACCTGGCCGGCGAGAATCGCGACTCGAAGTCGTCCCAGCTTCGTTCGCGAGCCACCACCGGCGGGCGCGAGGCTGTCCTCGACCAGCGCCTCGACGAGGTTCTGTCGTCGTGCGATGAGCGCGGGAAATGCGCCGAAGACCACGCTGGCCACGCACGCGGAGCCCAGCGCGAAGAGCGTGACCCGCCAGTCCGCGCGGAACCCGTCGAGACGCGGAAAGCTCGCCGGTAGCAACTGCGGTAGCAACCGATGCAGGGCCATCGAGAGCAGCCAGCCGGCTGTGCCGCCAACCGCTCCGATGGCGAGATTCTCCGTGAGCAGTTGTCTCGCCAGCCGGCCGGGCGCCGCGCCGAGCGCCGATCGGATCGCGACCTCGCGGCGGCGCGTTGTCGTCCGCGCCAGCTGCATCCCCGCCACGTTGGCGATCGCGACGAGAAACAACAGGCCAACGCCGACGACAATGACGTACAGCGCCGGGCGCACGGTGGAGGTCAGGGAATCGAGATACCTCACGGCGCTCACGGTCGGCTTGTTCTGCGTCCCGAAGACCGCGGTGCCGACGAGTCCGAGATCCGGGGCGTTCTTTGCCCGCGCCGTGCCCTCGGCGGCGACCTGTTCTGGCGTGACACCCGGTTTCAGCCGTGCCACCCCGCTGAGCATCGCGAGCGACCGTCCTTGGCCGTCGGGATGGACGACCGGCGGAATGTCCAATGGAATCCAGGCGGTGATCTCGCTTGTGGGGAATCCAAACTCGCGGCCGATGACACCGATGACGCGGTAGGTGGCGCCGTCGAGATCGAGGCTCTGACCAACGGCGTCCGATGCCGACGTGTACAGCCGGCGCGCCAAGTCCTCGGCCAGCACGATGACCTGATTGGCCCCCTCCGGTTGCTCGGCCGCTGTGAACACCCTGCCGGCTACCGGGCGGGCGGGGATGACGGCGAACAGGCTCGCGGTCGCCGAGGCCACGCGGACGCGGCTTGCCTGGCCTCTGACGGTGATTGTCGACGTGCTCGAGGTCTCATATCCGGCCAACGCCTCGACGGTTTGCGCGTCCACCCACGCGAGATAGGTCGCGTTCGTGATCGTGTTGGGAAGGGAGTGTGTTTCGCCCTCGCGGTGTTCGCTCAGGCGGACGATGCGATCGGCATCGGGCCAGGGGAGGGGTTTGAGCAACACGGCGTAGGTCAGGCTCGTCAGCGTCGTCGTCGCGCCGACGCCGACGGCGATGAGGAGCGTGGCGACCGCCGCGAAGCCGGGCTGGCGCGCGAGGAGCCGGACGCCGTATCGGAAGTCCTGCCAGACGCCGGTCCAGCCGTGTGTGAGGGTGGGCGGCGGTTCGACGGCCGGCGAGCGCTGGGGCCGTCGATCGAGCCCGGCGAGGTTGGCACACCACTCGTCGATGAGCGCCCGGACGTGCGCGTCGGCTTCGGCCGGGCTCGCGTCGTCGGCCCTTGCGGCGGCGAACGCGGACTCGGCATGCTGGGCCCACTCGAGGATGACGCCCTCGTCAGGCGAGGTCTGAATCGTCCTCAAGCGCGCCCGGATATAGGCCGCCCAGGGTTCAGTCATTGCGGTTCAGGCGCGCACGCCCGCCACGCGATTGAGCGCGACGAAGAACTGCTGCCAGCCCGATCGTTCCTCGGCCAGTCTGCGGCGCCCGGTGGCCGTCAGGCGGTAGTACCGCCGCCGGCGCTGGCCCGCCTTCTCGACCCACCGGCCTTCGATGAGGCCGCGATCCTCGAGGCGATAGAGGGTCGGGTAGAGCGACGCCACGTGGTAGCTCAGCGCGCCTCGCGAGCGTTCGCCGATGAGACGGCCGATCTCGTAGCCGTGCCGCGGCCGGTCTTCGACGAGCGCCAGGATGAGCAGATCGGCGCTCCCTTTCTTGAGTTCCTTTGACACCACAGATGGTGATGACATGTGTGGATTAACAATACCATAGGCCTGAAGGCCTGAAGGCGGCGAAGGCGAGGACCGGCGCCTCAGGTCTCGAGAATGACTTTGCCGATGATCTGGCCCTGTTCGAGAAGGCGGTGGGCCTGTGCGGCGTCGCTGAGGGGCACACGCGCGGCGACGACGGGTCGGACATGTCCTGCGGACAGAAGGGGCCAGACCTCCCGCTCGAGGGCGACGGCAATCGCGCCCTTCTCGCTGGGTGTCCGAACGCGCAGGGTCGATCCGGTGATCGTGAGCCGCTTGAGCAGGATCTGACGCAACGGAATCTCGGCCGTCGCCCCACGCATGAGACCGATCTGCACGAGCCGACCGTCGCGGGCCAGACACTCGAGGTTCCGCGGGAAGTAGTCGCCGCCGACGATGTCGAGGACGACGTCGACGCCGCGATTTCCCGTGGCATGGCGAACGGCGGCGACGAAATCCTCAGCGCGGTAATTGACGGCTTGGGCGGCGCCGAGGGCCTCGGCCGCCTGACACTTCTCGGTGCTGCCGGCCGTGGCGATGACTCGGGCGTTCCGGGCCACGGCGATCTGGATCGCTGTCGTCCCGATGCCGCTGGTGCCTCCGTGTACGAGCAGCCACTCGCCACGAGCGAGCCGGCCGCGATCGAAGAGGTTCGTCCAGACCGTGAAATAGGTTTCGGGGATGGCTCCGGCGTCGGCCAGATCGACGCCGGTGGGACGAGGCAGCACCTGCACGCCGGGTGCCACGCACCGCTCCGCGTAGCCGCCACCCGCGACGAGCGCACAGACCTCGTCGCCGATCGCCCAGGGGCGTCCCGAGGCGGAGTGGGGCGCGCCGGTGTCGTCCGGCGGTCCGATCGCGGCGATCCGACCGGCGATTTCGAGGCCGGGAATGTCAGTCGTGCCGTGGGGCGGAGGATATCGCCCCTCCCGCTGCATCAGATCGGGCCGGTTCACGCCGGCGGCGACGACATCGATGAGGACCTCGCCGGGGCCGGGCGACGGCTCGGGCCGGTCGACGATCCGCAGGACCTCGGGTCCGCCCGGCTCGGAGATCTCGACAGCGCGCATGGTTGCCTCCTCGTTTGATCTGCGGGGACCCCTGCACCCCGCGTGGTGATCGGCGGGGACCCTGCACCCCGCCTGGCGCGCGTCGCTCGCGGGGCCCCATCGCCCCACGCCGCTCACGCGCGCCGTTCAGCACCTTCAGCATTCTCGGTCGTCGCGCCCTGCCGGCCGGGCGCATCGCCGGTCTCGGTGCGACGCGGGACTTTCACCACGGGTTGCTCGCCGCGTGCCGAATGCAGGCCGGCGCACATCCGCTCTCATACTGTAATCGTCGGCGGGCCGGCCCGCTGTGGCGCCTCGTCAGGCCGGTGGTACCATGCCGCCCGCGTGTCCGACACAGTAATTCCGCTCCTGTCGCGCGGCCGGAAGCGCAGCCTCGTCGGCCAGAAGGTTCCGCACGTTCTTGGCGCCCTTGCGCTCTTCGGCGAAGGCGTCTTGCGCGCTGAGCGCGAGACGCAGGCGTACGGGTGGGTCCTCTCCGGTGCCGAACTCCTGACGGGCACGCTGGTTCTCGCCGCCTTCGTCCGCACGCTCGTGAGCGCCGTCAACGCAACGCCGGACGACGCGCAGGCCGGGCGCCCTGGCATCGACTGGATCGACCTCTTGCTTGCCGGCCTATTCGCGGTCGAAGCGGTCGCGCGCCACAGCGAAACGCACGACTGGCCCCGCTTGACCGCCGTTCTGGCGGCGACAATGCTCGTCGTGGCGATCGTGCACGGGCCGATCGCCGCGTTTGCCCGTCGCCGCCGCGGCCTGATCCTGTCGAACAAGGGGCTGCGGGTCGGGCCGCCGCTCCGTCGATTCCAGGCGGAGTGGGCGGCGCTGAAGCCGATCAGCCCCGGCGACCGCTGGGCCGTGCTCGAGACGACCCATGGCGACGTGCACCGGATTGATCTGAGCGATCTCGGCAACGAACGGCAGGTCCGCGACGCGTTGCGCGAGGCCGAGGTGTTGAGGACGGCGAAGCGGCGGTTTTCGCCGAAGACGCCGGTTGGCTCGGCGCCGCTTCGCGAACCGGCGTTGGTCGCGGCCGCACCGGCCCCGTCCCGTTTCCCGATGCCTCCGACGCTCCTCGCACACCCGACGATCATTCAGGCCGCCGGCAACAAGCCGAAAACGATCGAGGAATATGCGGGCCGGGTGAATTCGGACCATCGCGCCGTGAGCGTCGCCCGCATGATCTCGCCTGAGGGATGGGTCGAGCCGGGGCAGCAGCCTGAGTTCGAGGAGATTACCGTCGTGCTCCGTGGCATGCTGCGCGTCGAGCATCGCGGCGGCGCCCTCGATGTTCACGCCGGCCAGGCCGTCGTCGCCCATCCGGGAGAGTGGATTCGGTACAGCAGTCCCGAGGCTGGCGGCGCGGAATACGTCGCGATTTGCCTGCCCGCGTTCTCGCCTGACACGGTGCATCGCGACGTCCAATAAGGCCCAAGGCTTGAAGGCTTGAAGGCTGGAAGGCCTTCGTCAGCCGACGAACTTATATCCGAGCCCATGCAGCGTGAGAATGTACTGGGGCTGTTTGGCGTTTGGTTCGATCTTCTGACGCAGCCACGCGACGTGGACGTCGACGGTCCGCGTCGACGGCATCGAGTGATAGCCCCACACTTCGTTGAGCAACTCGTCGCGGCCGAGGGTGGCCTCGCGATGCTCGATGAAATACTTGAGGAGCAGGAACTCGCGCGCCGAGAGTTCGACGGCCCGGCCGCCACGCGTGACCTCGACCTTTCTGAAGTCGACGGCGATGTCGCCAAATCGGTACCGGGTCGCGACACCGGGCGCCGTCGCGCGGCGGAGCTGGACCTCGATGCGCGCTTCGAGTTCCATCATGTCGAACGGCTTGGTCAGATAATCGTCGGCGCCAAGTTTGAGGCCGAGCACCTTGTCGATCACCTGGCCTCTCGCCGTGAGCATGATGATGGGCGTCGTCAGGCCCCGTTGGCGCGCGTCGCGACAGACGTCGAGGCCGCTCGCGCCTGGCAGCATGACGTCGAGCAGGATGAGGCTCCAGGGCTCGCGAGTGGCTCGCTCGAGTCCCGTGGGGCCGTCGGTTGCGACGCCGACGTCGTACCCGTCGCTCTTCAACCGGTCTGTCAGCGTGAGGACGAGCCCCGGCTCGTCTTCGATGAGCAGAACGCGCTTCGGCGGGCCCGGGCCTGCGGTCACGACGCTCCGATCGCGCCGGCGTCGAGGCTCGCGTCGGTCTCTGCCGTCCCCGCGGTTGTCGGCGGAGCGGCGGGCACGACCAGCCGAAACGTCGCGCCCGCACCGGGTACCGACTCCACGGTGACCCGGCCGTCGTGCGCTTCCGCGATGCGTTTCACCAGGCTCAGCCCCAGGCCGTTGCCGCGCACTTGCGCGTCGATCGCGCGGCGCCCGCGGTAGAACGGATCGAAGAGATGCGGCCGATCGGCCGCATCGACTCCGAGCCCACGGTCGCTGACCGTCACCTGCAGCTCGGCGCGGCCGCGCGTTGTGCGCGTCCGAACCTCAAGGCGCAGCCAGTGACCGTCGGCACCGTACTTGAGCGCGTTCGTGACCAGGTTCTGAATCGCGCTTCGCAGGGCCTGCTCATCACCGAGGACCGGCGGTACCTGCGCCGGGATGTCGGACTCCAGTTCGACGTGCGCCTCGGAGGCGAGTGGCTGGCACGAGGCCAGCACCTCGGCCGCGACCGCGCCGACATCGACGAGGCGCGCGGTCGCCGGGCGAGGAGTGCCGCCGATGCCGGCGTAGTCGAGCACCTGCTCGACCATCTGCGTCAGGCGACGGCCTTCCCCCTCAATCAGCTCGCCGTATTGCTTCGCCCGCGCAGGGTCGTCGACGACGCCGGCACTGAGGTTCTGCGCCGCGGATCGAATGACCGCGAGGGGCGTGCGCAGCTCGTGCGACACCGTCGCCACGAAGTCCATCTGCTGCCTGGCGAGCCGTTCCGACCGCTGGGCATTGGTCACCATCAGCACGACGCCAGCGGCCAGCACGGAGAGCAGGCCGAAACTGAGCCACAAGTTACGATGGCGCGCGCGGCTCACCGCGACGTCGAGTGAGCCCGACGAATGCTGTAAGACGAGTTGCCATCCGCTGCTCGCGGGACGGGAAAAGAAGCGCACGGTGCCTATGGGGGACGACGTGGTGCTCTGAGCGTCGAGCACAAGCCGGACCGTGGCCTGGCCTGACCGCCGCCCAGCGCCGGCAACGCCCGGCGGGCCCAGTCCCAGGACGCCGGCCGGTCGCGGGTCAGACGCCGCGCCTCGACCACTCCCCGTGACGGTTGACTTGACGGCGTTCGAGACGTCGGTCACGAGCGCCCGCTGAAAGAGCTGCGTCGTCAGGTCTGCGCGAACGGCAAACAGAGGCACGCTGGCGTCAGCCTGCCTGGGATCGACCACGGTTCCGGCGGGCCAGCCGCTGGTCATGACCGGCGTACCAGGGCGACGAACGTCGATGACCGCGAGCCGGTAGGGATCGGCGCCCCCGGTCGGGAAGTAGCGTTCGGCCAGCGCCGGCAAGAACGTCGACTCCAGGAACGAACGATCGAGATACGCGATGAGCACGTCCGGCGAGTCTGCCAGCGACACGAACGTGTTTACGTTCATGTCCGATTGGATCAGCTTCGTCGGAAGGCTCTGGACGCCAACGACGACGGCTGGAATGGACGGATCGACGGGGTCGCGGGGCAGGAGGCCGGCGGCGATCGCCACGCCCGCCGCGTCGTGGCTCGGGCCGAGGTCAGCCTGAATCGGCACGAGCGCGTCCGGCCACGGCACGCGAGCAAAGGTGTGGGTGGCCGGATGGTACTCGGCGAGGGTGGGGCCATGGGTGTCGGCCCGAGCCCAATAGATCGCGAGAACCATCTGGGGGTCGCGCGCGGTCTCGTGCCAGGCGTCGTACCGCCTGGCGAACGTGGCATCCGCGCCGGTTTCGACCGCGACGCTTGCGTTTTGGAGGAAGACGTACAGGCGCGACAGTTCGCGGTCGAAGTCGTCGGCAAATTCCTGCGCGTGCTGCTGAAGCGATGCTTGACGCTGCTCGCGATCGGCCTGGCTCACCTGGTCGAGCCAGCGGTACTCGAGGGCCGCCAGCCAGGCCACGAGGCCGACGAGCGCGGCCGGCACGAGCAGCCGCAACGCTAGCGGTTTCGGCCGCATGGTTTGGAGTCTAGCACGCAGGTTTTCTGACCTTTTCCGCCTTAACAAACTCTTAGCAGCGTCTTAACCATCCGCCCTTCCTCCCTTCCTCCGTCTGTTGTCTGCCTTCGTCTTCGTTGCGGCCGCAAATCGTCAGACAATAGATGTCCTGATGACGCCCGGGCCTCGCATGGATGTCGGCGTGCTTGGCGCGACCGGCATGGTCGGCCAGCAGTTCGTGGCGCGGCTGGCGGCGCACCCGTGGTTTCGAGTCGCCTGGCTCGCCGCGAGCGAACGCTCGGAGGGAAAGGCGTATGCCGATGCCGCCCCGTGGCGGTTGGCGACGCCGATGCCCGACTCGGTGCGCCAGATCAGTCTCGACAGCTGCGCGCCTGGTCGCGGCCCTCGCGTGGTGTTCTCCGCGCTCGATGCGGCCGCCGCCGACCAGCTCGAAGCAGAGTTCGCGGCCGCCGGGCACGTGGTGTTGAGCAACGCCCGCAGCCATCGGATGGATCCGCTGGTGCCCCTCCTCGTCCCCGAGATCAACGCGGATCACCTGTCGCTCGTGCCAGAACAGCAGCGCGCCAAGGGGTGGACGGGTGCGATCGTGACGAACCCGAATTGCGCGGTGGCCGTGCTGGCCACCACCCTGGCGCCGCTCCGGCAGTTCGGTCTGAAGACCGTCCAGGTGACGACGCTTCAAGCCGTGTCGGGTGCGGGGTATCCTGGCGTGCCGTCGCTCGACATCCTCGGCAACGTCATCCCGTACATCGGCGGCGGCGAAGAGGACAAGATCGAGCGTGAGACCGTGAAGATCCTTGGCACTGAGGGTGGCCGGAGGCTCCATCCCGCGCTCGTGAGCGCGCAAGTCACGCGCGTGCCGGTCATCGATGGTCACTCGATGACGGTGTCGGTGGCGCTCGATCACCGGCCGGCCGCTGAGGCAGTGGTCGACGCGCTGCGAGCGTTTCGAGGCCGGCCGCAGGCCGAGCGACTGCCCTCGGCGCCGGACCCGCCCGTGGTCGTTCATACCGAACCGCATCGGCCGCAGCCCCGGCTCGACGCCGATCGGGGAGGCGGCATGACGGTCTCGATTGGCCGCGTGCGTCCGTGTCCGGTGGCGTCGTTCAAGTTCTTCGCGCTGGGGCACAACACCGTGCGCGGCGCGGCCGGGGGCTCGATTCTGAACGCGGAGATGATGCGCGTGGACGGGCTGCTGTGATCGTCATGAAATTCGGCGGCACGTCGGTGGCCGATCGCGCGGCCATCACGCGCTTGGTGTCGATCGTGCGTGCGGCTCGCCAGGCCGCGATTCAGCCCGAGAGCGTCGACTGGCGCGGTCCGATCGTCGTGGTCTCGGCGCTCGGCGGCGCGACGGATCGCTTGTTGGGCCTGGCCGCCGAGGCCGGCGCCGGCGACATCGACGGCGCGCTCGAGCACGTCTCATCGTTGCGCTCGCGTCATCTCGAAGTGGCGGGTGTCATCGCCGAACCGACCGAGCGGGCCGTCGTCGAGGCGTTTGTCAACCGCGAGGTCGACGAGCTGGCGCGTCTCGTCGGCGCGCTCGGCGTCTTGCGCGAGGTGTCACCCCGGTGGCTCGATGCGATCGCCGCGGTCGGCGAAATCCTCAGCAGCCGGATCGTCGCCGCCGCGCTCACCGCGCAGGGGTTGGCGGCCACCTGGGTGGACGCGCGGCGGGCGATTGTGACCACGGACGAGTTCACGCGGGCCGCGCCGCGCATCCCGGAGACGACGACCGCGCTTGGCGCCGCGATCGATCCGTGGCTCGTCGCGCGGCGGATTCCCGTCATTGGCGGCTTTGTCGGTGCCACGACGGCGGGCGTGACGTCGACGCTCGGCCGCGGCGGCTCGGATTATTCGGCGGCGATCATCGGTGCGTGTCTCGGCGCGTCAGAGATTCAGATCTGGACCGACGTTGACGGCATGCTCACCGCGGACCCGCGGATCGTACGCGACGTGCACGTCGTACCGCATCTGTCGTTCGCCGAGGCGTCCGAGCTCGCGTACTTCGGCGCGAAGGTGCTGCATCCGGCGACCATTCAGCCCGCGGTCGGCCAGAATATCCCGGTCCGAATCCTGAACGCGCAACGGCCCCAGGACGCGATCGGCACGCTCATCACGCGTCATCGCCCGGCCTCGCCGCGCCCGCTGACGGCCGTCGCGTCGAAAACCGGCGTGACGGTCGTCGACATCACCTCGACGCGGATGCTGATGGCGCACGGCTTCCTTCGCCACATCTTCGACGCTTTTGCCGCCCATCGCACGTCGGTCGACGTCGTGACCACGTCGGAAGTGAGCGTCTCGGTGACGATTGACGATGCCCGCCGGCTGCCGGACATCGTCGAGTCGCTGAAGGACGTGGCGGAGGTGACCTCCGAAGACCACATGGCGATTCTCTGTGCCGTGGGGGACGGGCTTCAGGCCGCGCCGACCTTTGTGGCGGAGCTGCTGTCGGCGCTCAACGGCGTGCCGATCCGGATGGTCTCGCAAGCCGCGGCCCGCAGGAACATCACGTTGGTGCTTGCCGAACCGGCCCTGGCCGACGCGCTCGGACGCATCCACGATCGCTTTTTTGCGGGGGTTCACGCGTAACGGCCCCGGGGCCGGCGCGGGGAGTGCGATGAAGATTCTGCTGGTCGGGCACGGCCGGATGGGCAAGCTGATCGAGGGCCTCGCGGCGTCGTACGGCTGCGAGGTCGTCGGCGTCGTGACCAGTCGCGCCGCTGGGACGGCGCTCGACGGGAAGGGCGCCGAGGTGGCGATTGATTTCTCGATCGGCAGTGCGGTGCCCGAGACCCTGTCGGGCCTGGCGGCGCAGCGGATCGACGTCGTGATCGGCACGACGGGCTGGCAGGCGCACGAGGGCGCGTGCCGGCAAATCGCCGACCAGGCCGGCATCGGCGTGATCGCGTCGGCGAATTTCGCCATCGGCCTGCACATCTTTCGTCGCGCGGTGAGGGAGGCCGCGGCGCGATTTGCGGCGCAGCCTGACATCGGGGCGTGGATCCACGAATCGCATCACGCCGGCAAGAAGGACGCCCCGTCCGGCACGGCCCTCCTGTTGCGGCACACGATGGCGGAGTCTGGCTACACGCGGCCGGTCGATCTCTCATCGACGCGCGCCGGCTCGATTCCCGGCACCCACACCGTGGGTTTCGACGGTCCATCGGAAACGGTCACCCTCACGCACACGGTGCGCGATCGGTCGGTGTTCGCTCGGGGCGCCCTGGACGCGGCGCGCTGGGTCCGAAGCAAGAAGGGCTGGTTCACGGTGGAGGACATGGTATGAGGACGACGTTTACCGGTGTGGGCACGGCGCTCATCACGCCGTTCACGAAGAGCGGCACGCTCGACGCGGCGGCCGTAAAGCATTTGGCCCGCAGACAGATCGACGCGGGCGTCCATTTCTTGGTGCCGTGCGGCACCACCGGTGAAACGCCGACGCTCTCGTCGGCCGAGCGGCAGCGGGTCGTCGAGATCTGCGCCGAAGAGGCCGCCGGCCGCGCGCTGGTGCTCGCCGGCTCCGGTGGCTATGACACGCGCGAGGTGATTCGCGGCGTGGAGGAGATGCAGAAGGCTGGTGCCCAGGGGATTCTGTCGGTCACGCCGTACTACAACAAGCCGACCGCCGACGGCCTCTATCACCATTACAAAGCCATCGCGGAGAGCACGACCCTGCCGATCATCGTCTACAACGTGCCGAGCCGTACCGGGTGCAACGTCGACCCGGCGACGCTGGCGCACCTCGCGACGGTGCCGAACATCGTCGGCGTCAAGGAAGCGTCGGGCAACATGACGCAGATGGCCGAGATTTGCCAGCTCGTGCCGTCCGGCTTCATCGTGCTGTCGGGCGACGACGCGGTGACGGTGCCGTTGATGGCGATCGGCGGGCGCGGGATCATCTCGGTCGCATCGAACGAAGCGCCGGCCGAGATGGTGCAGATGGTGGAAGCGGCCGAGCGCGGCGATTTCGCCTCCGCGCGCGAGTGGCATCGGCGCTTATGGCCACTCATGCAGGTCAACTTCGTCGAATCGAGCCCCGGCCCGGTGAAGTTTGCCATGGCGGCGATGGGACTGTGCGAGGAGAGCTATCGCCTGCCGATGGTCCCGCCGCGGCCGGCCTCTCAGGAGAGGATCCGTGCGGTGCTCCGCGCCTTCGGCCTGCCGATCGTCGCTGGCGCACGCGTGTAGGGTTCCATGTCACTCGAGGACACCATCGGACGCCTGTTCGCCGCTGGCAGCGGCGCCGACAAGGCCGCGTCGCGCGACGCGTTCTTCGAGCTGCAGCGCGCGCTTTCAGAGGGCCGCGTGCGAGCCGCCGAGCCGGATGCGGATTCGGTGTCCGGCTGGCGCGTGAACGTGTGGGTGAAGCAGGGCATCCTCCTCGGCTTTCGATTTGGCGACGTGGCCGACGTCTCCGCCGATCACGGCAAGTGGCCGTTCTATGACAAGGACACGCTGCCGGTGAAGCGGCCTGGCCTCGCGGCTGGTGTCCGGATTGTGCCCGGCGGGTCGACGATCCGGGACGGCGCCTTCATCGCGTCGGGCGTCATCGTCATGCCGCCGGTCTTCGTGAATATCGGGGCGTACGTCGGCGAAGGCACGCTCATCGATTCGCACGCCCTCGTGGGCTCCTGCGCACAGATCGGGCGCCACGTGCACCTCAGCGCGGCGGCGCAAATCGGCGGCGTCATCGAGCCCGTCGGCGCGATGCCGGTCATCGTCGAAGACGACGTCCTGGTCGGGGGCAACACGGGCGTGTATGAAGGCACGGTGATCAAGGAGCGGGCGGTGATCGCCGCCGGCGTCGTGATTACCGGATCGACGCCGATTTATGACCTGCCGCGAAATGTCATCATCAGGGGGGGTGAGGGTCAGCCCGTCGTCGTGCCGGCCGGCGCGGTGGTCGTGCCGGGCGCCCGCGCCGTGACCGTCGGACCCGGTCGCGACTGGAATCTGTCGCTCGCGACGCCCGTGATCGTCAAGTATCGCGACGACCGGACCGACACGCGGACGGAGCTCGAAGCGTGGATTCGCTGACGCGGGTCCGGCTCAGCCGGGACCTGATCGACATCGATTCGACGACGGGACGCGAGGCCGAGGCGGGCGAATGGATCGCGGCGTGCCTCGAACGGCTCGGTTACACCGTGACGCGGCAGCCGGTCGGCGCCGCCGACGGCCAGACGCGGATCAATGTCGTCGCGACGCGGCGAGAGCCGCGGGTCGTGTTCTCCACACACTTCGACTGCGTGCCTCCGTTTTTCTCGAGCCGGGAGGAAGGCGGCCGACTGTACGGCCGCGGGGCCTGCGACGCGAAGGGCATTCTCGTCTCGCAGATTGCGGCAGCCGAACGCCTGCACGCCGAGGGCGAAGACCGCGTCGGCCTGGTCTTCGTCGTCGGTGAGGAGCGGGGGAGCGAGGGCGCGCGCGCCGCGAACACGCTGGCACGCGGGTCGCGGTTTTTGATCAACGGCGAGCCCACGGACAACCGACTGGGGCGGGCGACTCGGGGGATTTATCGCCTGAAGTTGTGCGCGCAAGGCCGGGCCGCGCACTCGAGTCTGCCGCACCTCGGTGAATCCGCGATCGACAAGCTCATCGACGCATTGGTCGAGATGCGCCGAATCGAGTGGCCAGCAGACCCGGCCCTTGGTCGCGCGTTTTACACGGTCGGGCTGCTCACTGGCGGCGTCGCGCCGAACGTGATCCCGCCGAGCGCGAGCGCGGAAGTCATGTTTCGTACGACTGGCGAGCCAGGACCGATCCGATCGCTGATAGAAACCCGCCTTGGTGGGCTCGTGTCGATTGAGGACATCCTCGTCGTGCCGCCCGTCACGTTGATGACCGTGCCGGGATTCGAGGCGGAGGTGTTTCCCTTCACGACGGACATCCCGTGGCTCGATCGCTGGGGCGCACCGCTGCTCATCGGGCCGGGATCGGCGACGGTGGCGCATACCGCCGACGAGCACGTCGACATCGCGGAACTCGATCGGGCGGTCGATCTGTACGTGCGTCTGGCCCACACTTTGCTGTCGCGTGGCGGATAGCGTGCGGTCGGGCGGCGGGCGTAGGCTCGGGTCATGATGACTGGTGGACTTTGGCATGCCGTCGTGCGCCGCGACCGGGCCGCAGACGGGCTGTTCGTGTATGGCGTTCGGTCCACGCACGTGTATTGCCGGCCGTCGTGTCCGAGCCGCCGGCCCAAGCCGGACCGCGTCGAATATTTTCCGTCGCCCGCGATGGCTGAGGCCGGGGGGTACCGCGCGTGTCGACGTTGCCGGCCGGAGGTCGCGCCCACGCGGGATCCGGCGCTCGACCGGGTCCGGCACGCCTGTGATGCGGTCGCGCGACAGCCTGACGCGCCGTGGACGAGCGCGCGCATGGCGCGGGCCGGGGCGGCGACCGTCGCCCAACTGCAGCGCAGCTTCCGCGGCGTCCTGGGGTTGACGCCACGCGACTACGTGGCGGCATGCCGCCGCCGGCGCTTTCTCGATCGACTGAAAGTCGGCCAGTCCGTGACCGACGCCCTCTACGAGGCCGGATACGGATCGCCCAGCCGCGTGTACGGGACGTTCGAACTGCCGGGCATGACGCCGGCGAGCTATGGACGCGGGGGCCAGGGCGCGCGAATCCGCTGGTCGACGACCGGGACGTCTCTCGGCCGTGTGTTGGTGGCCGCGACGGATCGCGGACTGTGCTTCGTCGAGATTGGCCCTGATGACACGACGCTCATCGACGGGCTGCGGCGGGAATTCCCGCGAGCCTTCGTGGAGGCCAAGGCCTCGCCGGCTCTCGGCCCGTTCATCGACGTCGCCCGTGCGATCGCCTTCGCGAAGCCCGTGCCCGCCGCCGTGCCATTCGACATTCGAGGTACCGCGTTCCAGTGGCGCGTCTGGCGCGCCCTGACGCGCATACCCGTCGGCGAGACGCGCGCCTATTCGCGCGTGGCCGCCTCGATTGGCCGACCCGAGGCGACTCGGGCCGTGGCGCGGGCGTGTGCGACGAATCCGATCTCGCTGGTGGTGCCCTGCCACCGCGTGGTCGGCCGGGACGGATCGGTGACGGGCTATCGATGGGGCACCGACGTGAAGATGGCGCTCCTGGCGAAGGAAGGACGCCGCCGCCGGTGACGTTAACGTCAGACCCTCGTCGAAATCCTGGCGACCCGTGGTCACTGAAGACGTCCCAGCGGCCGTGTCAGGCACGTGGGGCCACCGCCGCCCTTCTGGCTGATCTCGCGTCCTTCGTATTCGAGGACTTCGACGCCAGCCTGCTCGAGTCGGCGTCGCGTCCCGGGGTTGCCGGCGAGCATCAGGCACCGCCGGGGCGCCACGGCGAGCACGTTGGTGCCCATGGTGTCGAACTCCTCGTCCGGCACTTCGACCAGCGCAATGCCGAGGTTGAGTAGCCGTTCGCGAAAGGGCACCGGCAGCAGGGGTGAGTAGACGACCGCCAGGTCGCGATCGACCGGGCTGATGATGGACATCAGGTGAAACACGTCGGCCGGTCCGCGCCAGTGAGGCAGAGACACTCCGATGAGGTCGTCGACTGCATCCGCGAGGAGCGCGCGCAGTTGACGAATGCCCTCGTCGTTCGTGCGGTAGCCCCTCCCGACGGCGGCGATCCGGTCGCCAAGCCACGTGACGTCGCCGCCTTCGAGCACGCCGGGCGGCTCGATTGTGCCCAGGATCGGCACGCCGGCCGCTCGAAAGGCGGCTTCCTGCGCCGCTGGCTCGCCGGCGCGGAGGGGTTTGCCCATCCGACACAGCACGACGCCGTCCGGGCAGGCGACCGAGGCGTCGCGCACGTAGATCGAATCGAGGCCGACGCCGGGCGCTCTCGGAAAGAAGGTCGGCTGGCCACCCAGCCGGGTGATGCGGTCGACGAAGCGGTCGTACTCGTCGACCGCGCGCGCGAGGTCTGGCGGCGCGACGAAATTCAGGGCCTGCCACTCGGCCGCGACGGCTTCGCGACTGACGAAGGCGTCGCGCGCGTGTTTGACGAACAGGGGGACGGGTCTGTTCATTCTTGTGGACCTGTCACCGTTTTACCCGAAGCTGCGGAAAACAGGCTCGTCCCCCTCGACACAAAGATCGGCACGCCGGCGAGCAGCAGCAGGAAGCCCCAATAGACCACGTCGGCGCCGGCCCCGGCGATGGCCCAGAGGGCGTACGCAAACGCGAGCAGCGAAATGATCGTGGCCCCGCCTGTGGTCACGCGCCTCCCATCGTCTCGTCGAATCAGCGGGCCGGCCATGGCGCACAAGGCGTACGGCAAGAGCGTGCCAAGCGTCGAGAGCAGGATGATGAAGGTGAACACGGCAACGAGGCCCTGCGTGGCATTCAGCGCGACGAGAATCGTCGAGAGCGCGGCCGAGAGGGCGATTCCCACGACCGGCGTTCCGCGCGCGGACGTGCGAGCAAAGAATGGCGGGAACACGCCGTCGCGCGCGGCCGCGAGGGGCATCTCGCCTGCGAGGAGCGTCCAGCCGTTCAGCGCGCCCAGGCAAGCAATCGAGCAGCCGACGGCAATCGCCCGTCGAGCCCAGTCGCCCGCGAGAAGGCCGGCGGCGTCGGCGAATGGCGCCGTCGAGCGGACGAGCGTGGCCGGCGGCACGAGACTCATCACGCCGACGGTGCCGGCCATGCAAATCAGGCCGGTGAGGATCGTGCCCAGCATGGTCGCTCGCGGAATCGTCCGGTCCGGGTCGGCCACGTGGCTGGCGGGAATCGTCGCCGACTCCAAACCGAGGAACGCCCAGAGGGTCAACGTCGCCGTCGCCGAGACGTTCCGACCCACCGCGCGGACGCTGTGATCTGCGACGGCAAAGTGAGAGGCATCGAAGTGGAGGATGCCGCCGATGGCCACGAGGGCGAGCGGCAGCAGCTTGATCGCCGTGGTGACGATCTGCACGCGGCCGACCGATCGGATGCTCCACATGTTGACGATCGCGAAGACCCACACGAACGCGATCGCGAGTGAGGCCGCGGCGACGGGCGCCCGCACGACGCTTGGGATGAAGGGATCGAGATAGCCGACCGCCGCGACCGCCAGGGCGCTGTTGCCGGACCATGTGGAAATCCAGTAGGCCCAGGCGACGAGGAATCCCGCGAAGTCGCCGAAGGCCAGCCTCGCGTAGGCGTAGGGTCCGCCCGCGGCTGGCCGCGCCCGCGCCAAGCGGGCGAAGACCAAGGCGAGCAGGACCGATCCGGTTCCCGAGGCGAGCCATCCGGCGAGGCTCAGGCCGCCGTAGCTGGCGAGCGAGGCCGGCAACAGGAAGACGCCGGACCCGATCATGTTGCCGAGGACGAGCGCTGTGGCGGCGCCCAGGCCGAGCGATCCAGCGCGCGCGCGTGTCGCCTCCGCCGTGTGCGCCATTGGACGGCGCGGATGGTAGCACGGCGCTCAGATATGCTTGTGGGCCATGTCGGGCTACGGACGTCGCTATTGGACGGAACGCACGGCCGCGAATCGCCGCCGGGCATATCCGAGGTTTCACGGGGAGCACACCGCCGACGCGGTGGTCATCGGCGGCGGCCTGACGGGATCGGCGACGGCGTTCGCGCTCTCGCGCGCCGGCGCGGATGTCGTGCTGCTCGAAGCCGGGCGGCTGGCGGAAGCCGGCACGGCGTCTGGTCTGGGTCTCATCGTGCCGCAGCCGGATTCGACGTTTCTGGCGGCGGATCGGCTCGCGGGGCGCCGCGCGTCGCGCACGGCGTGGACCCTGGCGGACAAGTCGGCGGAGGACCTTGCCTCGACGCTCGACGCGGCCGGTGCGCACTGCGATCTCGAGGCCGCGGCGCTCTACGTCGATGCCCGGTCGCCGGAGGACGCGGCGCTGCTCAAACGTGAGCAAGCGGCGCGGCGCGAGGCCGGTCTGGCGGCGCCGTTCGTCAACGCGCAGGCGGCACGGGCGGCGCTCGCGACCGAATCGTACGGGGCGCTGCGGCTCACGCACGCCTATCGCTTCGATCCGGTGCGCGCAGCGTTGGCGCTCTCGAGTGCGGCCGCGGATGACGGCGCCAGGATTTTCGAGCACTCCGTCGTACGACGCACGCGGTTCACGCGTAAGTACGCGGACGTCCACACCGCGAAGGGACGCATCCGCACGACTTTGGTCGTCGTCGCGACGGGCGAACCCGGGACGCTCTTCGGACAACTCCGGCGTCACACCCGCCGGTCCAGCGGCTATGTGGTCGTGACGCAGCCGTTGACCGCCGCGATGCGGCGGGAGACGGGCCAGCACTCGAACGTGATCACGGAAATCGGCGAGTCCGCGCATTGGCTGCGATGGATTGGCCACGACCGCGCGATGTTTGCCGGCGCGCTGGCCAAGCCCGTGAGTGCACGGCTCGCGTCCAAGGCCCTCGTCCAGCGGACCGCGCAACTGATGTACGAGCTCTCGATCCGCCATCCGGCGATCTCCGGGCTGCCGGCCGAGTCGAGTTGGGACGTGCCGGTCGTCACCACGCCTGATGGCCTGCCGTGGATCGGCACCCATCGCAACTACCCCTTTCATTTTTTTGCGATCGCGCTCGGCTGGCATGGCGATGCGCTCGCCTGGCGCGCGGCGAGGGCCGCCGTGCGGGCGTTCAAGGGTGAGCCGCACCGAGACGAGGCGATTCTGGGGTTCGAGCGATACCTCTAAGAACGTCTAGGGGTCAAGCCCGGCTCACGCCAAGCGGGGTCAGACCCATCCTGCTTTCTTGGCGGGGGCCCCTGCACCCCGCCAAGACGGGTCCTGCCGCGAACTCCGGCCGCGCGACGGCCGTCTAAAAGTTGGCGCCACTCCGTCTCCGGCGCGGCCCGCAGCCCCGGCGGTGGGGAGGACGAGAGGAGATCGACAAGATGAACCGCCTGCCCGTCCTCGAGACGCTGGGCCGCGATCTCTCCTACGCCGTCCGCGTGCTGCGGCGGTCACCGGCCTTTGCCATCACCGCCATCGTCACGCTGGCCGTCGTCATCGGCGCGAACTCCGCCGTGTTCAGTCTGGCAGACTCAATCCTGCTTCGACCGTTGCCCTATCCCCAGCCCCAAAGGCTGGCGGTCGTCAACCTGATCAGCCGATCTGCCAAAGGCGAAGACATCGGCGACAGCGTCGACGGCTGGATGTGGGAGGTCGTCCGGGATCGCGCCACGACCATCGATGCCGCGAGCGCGGTCGGCTCGAGCGGCGCGAACCTCGTCACCGGCGACGGGGCGAACTACATCCAGCAGCAGCGCGTAGGCGCGGGGTTCTTTCGCGTCCTCGGCGTCGCGCCCCTTCTCGGGCGCGAGTTCTCGGCCGCCGAGGATTCGACGGGCGGACCCGCGGTGACGGTCCTCAGCTATGGCATGTGGCACCGCGTCTTCAACGGCCGGGCAGACGTCGTCGGCCAGAGGATGCTGTTGAAGGGCGAGGGGTACACGGTGATCGGCGTGATGCCGAACGGTTTCGTGAGCACGGCTGATGCCGACGTGTGGACACCCCTTCGCGCTTCGCACCTCGGCGAGGGCAGTGGCACGAACCTGAGCATCGTGGCGCGGCTGAAATCCGGAGTCTCATGGGATGCTGCCGACGCCGAGCTTGCCAGGCTCAGCCCAGAGGCGACGCGTCAGTACGTGGGCCATGAGCCGATCACGGCCGTGCTCGATCTCCAGCCTCTGCAGGACGACATGACCTCGGAGGATCGCGATCCCATCGTCATGCTGAGCGTTGCGGTGGGCGCGGTGCTCGTGATGGCCTGCGTCAACATCGCGGCGCTCTTGCTCGCGCGAGGCGGCTCCCGCGCCAAGGAAATCGCGACGCGGATGGCCCTGGGATCCGGCCGGACGGCGGTCGTGAGACAACTCCTGGTCGAAAGCGTCGTGCTGGCACTCATCGGCGGGGGCCTAGGATTGCTGCTCGGCGAGGCCGCGCTCGAGACGCTCAAAGCGCTCGGGGGCGAGACCTTCAGCGATTGGAGTCGCGCCACCCTCGACGGCCGCGTGATCGGCGTGATGGCCGGATTGTCCGTGCTGACCAGCTTGTGCTTCGGCGTGGTGCCGGCGTGGCAGGCCAGCCGGATCGATGTCAACGCGACGCTCCTCTCAGGCGGGTCGCGGAGCATCGCCGGCAGCGCGCGTCGATGGCCGAGGCGGCTGCTCGTCGTTGCGGAGGTCACGCTCGGCGTCACGCTTCTCGTCACGACCGGTCTCTTGCTGCGCACGTTCGTGAAGCTCCGCAGCCTCGATCCGGGGTTCAACCCGACGCACGTGATGACGGCCACCGCGTCGCTGCTCGACGCCCGTTACGCGACGTCGGCGAACGTGAATCGCCTGTTTGACGACACGCTCGCCCGGCTCTCGCGGGAGCCCGCCGTGTCGTCGGCGGCCGTGTCGCTCTGCTTGCCCTATCAGCGCCTGTTGAATTGGGGCTTTCGCTTTACCGATGTCGCCACGGACACGGGGTCGACGACCAATGTCGTCTACGTGGCCGGCGACTTTTTCAAGACGTTCGAGATCCCCCTTCGGGCTGGCCGTGTGTTCAACGCTGCTGATGGCCCGCAGTCGGCTCCGGTCGTGATGGTGAACGACGAATTTGTTCGAGTGACCTCGAAGGGCCGGGCCATCCTCGGGCGACGCCTCGCCCTCGGCGGCGATCACGATCGCGAGGTCGTCGGCGTCGTCGGCGACGTCCTGCAGAAGCCATCCGGTTTCTTCGTGACCGGCATGACGCGCGGTCCCCTCACGCCCGCGCCGACGATTTATTTGCCCGCGGCCCAGGTCAGCGATGGTTTCATGGGGATTCATGTCTGGTTCTCGCCCGTCTGGTCGGTTCGGGCGCACTCGGCGTCAGAGGGCGAAGCGGTCATCCGGCGGGCCGTGGCCGCCTCCGATCCGCTCCTGCCGCTGTCCGGCGTCGCCCCGATGGACGATGTGATGCGGCAGGCCGTTGGCGATCGCCGGCTGCTCATGAGCATCGTCATGACGCTCACGGCCGTCGCGCTCTTTCTCTCCGCGATCGGCGTGCACGGTCTCATCGCGCAGCAGGTGTCCGAGCGCACGCGGGAATTCGGGATCAGGCTGGCGCTGGGCGCGAGCCCTCGCCAGACGGTCCGTCAGGTGGCGATTGGCGGCCTCTGGACGTCGCTCGCGGGCGTGGTCTGCGGCGTCGGTCTGTCGTTCCTGGCGGCGGACCTCGTCAAGTCCTTCCTCTGGAACGTCACGACGTCCGACCCGACGACGTACGTCGGCGCGGCGTTATTCCTCCTTGTCGTGGCCGGCTGCGCGAGCCTGCTGCCCGCGCTGAAGATTCTCCGTCTCAATCCGGCCACGACGCTGCGGGACTAGAGCCTGTTATGTACTTTCGCTTGTACTGGGCGCCGGAATTTGGCACAAGAGGGGATGCCCAAGCGAGTCCCCCGTCCGCGTGCGCCCGGCTATCCCAGTGATGTGACCGACGAGGAGTG
>Ga0182024_10003827_pt1 | contig 35292 bp, 35 predicted proteins | sample P32metaG_FD_120480 | JGI IMG/M metagenome (GOLD analysis project Ga0182024, IMG submission 120480) | Permafrost microbial communities from Stordalen Mire, Sweden - P3-2 metaG (Illumina Assembly) | ecosystem: Environmental > Terrestrial > Soil > Wetlands > Permafrost | place: Sweden: Stordalen...
AGCGGAGAGGGCGGGATTCGAACCCGCGAAGGAGGTTTCCCCCCTTACTCGCTTAGCAGGCGAGTGCCTTCAGCCACTCGGCCACCTCTCCGTGGGCGCGGGCCCACGTCAGGCGGGCGCGCTGGATGGGCCAGTTTAGAGGCCTGGCCCGGGACCGACACGCCCGCCTCGGCCCGGTCGTTCAGGCGTGCTGCTCCGCGGCAGCGGCCGCCTCGCGGTACCACCCCATCTGACGGGCCACGCCCTCACCGATCGCCCCGGGGATGTGCCGGAGTCCCTCGACGGCCATCTGCGCCCGCATTGTGGTGCGCTGGAACTCCTCGTCCGCCTGGAGCTCGTTGATCTGGTCGGCCGTGCCCCGCACGGTGAAGTAGCCGCCCAGGTCGGCGTTGGGCGCCAGCAGCACGACCTCGAAGCTCTCGAGGCGACCCTCGTGCTGCCACCGGCCGATCATCCCGACCGTCTCGTCGAAGGCCTGGACAGCCTGCTCCTCGGCTCCTCGGTAGGGCTGCCGCCAGCCCATGAACAGAACTCGGTCTGCCATGTCAACTCCTTCTACGTGCCCCGCCCCGATGGTCAGGGCTGTGGTCCGAGCCTCCCACATCGTCGCCCGGGGGTGGGAACGATCCGGTTAGGCGCCCAACGCTATTTCGGGGCAGTCCTGAACACGTGATCCCAGAACGGCGCGCTGACCCCGTAACCGCGCTCGTGGTTCTGGAAGTGGTGGCGCATGTGCAGCTCGCGCATGCGCTTGCCCAGCGCGGTGCTCGGCCGGTGATGGTGCATGTGGTAGTGCAGCATGTCGTAGATCAGGTAACCCGACAGGAATCCCGCCCCGAAGGGCAGGAACCCGGGTGAGCCGATGACCACGCTGAACAGCCAGATGAACAGCACGGCCAGGGGGATGCTGACCGACGGTGGCATGACCAGGCGCATGGGATCGTTGGGGTGATCGTGGTGCACGCCGTGGATGATCCAGTGCAGGCGCGCGCCGATGCCCTTCTCGGGCTCGAAGTGGAAGACGATCCGGTGCAGCCAGTACTCGGTCAGCGTCCAGAACAGGTAGCCGCCGAGCAGCCACAAGACCGTCCAGCCCGCCGCCCCATGTATGACCCCCAGGACCACCAGGACGATGATCGCCGGCACGTAGAGGATCGGCACGACAGCCGGATGGACACGCGACAGGCGGTCCAGCAGCTCGTTGTCGAACATGCGGGGCGAAGCCCGCAGCGCGTCGCTGCGGCTGAGGCCCTCGAGCTCTTCGGCGTGGGGTGTGGCCATAGGCGCTTAAGTTTAACAGGAGATGCCCACTCCTAAACAGCCGCGATGGTGGGAGATACACCGGGCCCAGAACCGCAAGCCGGCCACCTACCGCTGTCCCCTGTGCGGCGAGCTGCTGCCGGCGCTCAGCGAGCACATGCTGATGTTCCCCGAAGGCGACCACAGCCGCCGCCGGCACGCTCACGCCCAGTGCGTGCTCGACGCCCGCCGGCGCGGAAGGCTCCTCACCCGCCAGGAGTGGCTGCGTACCCAGCCCCGAGCTCCCTCAGCGGCGGCCGGATGGCTGGAGCGATTCAGGCGACGGGGCCGGGGGCGGCTTTGAGCACGCCCCCGGCCCGCGCACCAGTCGACTAGACCGGCGCCGGTTCCCCTGTACGGGGGGGCACGCCGTCCGGGAACCCGAGGGACGGAACGTCCGACGGGTACACCTCGTGGCCGTGCTCGGCGGTGTCGCCGATCTCCATGTTCTCCGTCGACATTCGCAACGGTATGAACAAGCCCACCAGCTTCAGGAGGATGAACGTCACCACCCCTGACCAGACGATCACCCACATGCCGGCGAAGAACTGCCACTTGAGCAGCGTGAAGCTGCCGTGCACAACGCCGTTGGTGCTGCCGAACGGCACCAGCCCGTGCTTGGTCTTCTCGTAGTCCAGGGCCATGGCGCCATCGGCGAACACGCCGGTCAGCAGGCCTCCGGCCAGCCCGGCGAAGCCGTGCGTGTAGACCACACCGAGTGTGTCATCGACGTTGCGGAACGGACGCAGCCGGCTGACGTAGTTGAGCGCCACGTAGACGATGATCGAGGCGAGCACCCCGATCGCTATGGCCCCCCAGCCATTCACATAACCCGCCGCCGGAGTGATCGCCACCAGGCCGGTGATCATGCCGTTGACGCCGCCCAGCAGGCTCGGCTTGCGGCCGGTCAGGTAGTCGCAGGCCACCCACACCAGGAAGGCCACGGCCGTACACAGGTTGGTGTTCAGGATCGCCGCCGCCGCCGACATGTTGGCGGCATAGGGGTCGCCGCCGTTGAAGCCGTTCCAGCCGATCCACAGAAGGCCGGCGCCCACCGCGACCATGGCCACGTTGTTGGGCGCGTCGACCTCGCGGTCACGTTGCAACCGGGGGCCGATCACCCACGCCGCCACGAAGCCCGACACGCCGGCGCTCAGATGGATCACGTAGCCACCGGAGAAGTCCAGCGCGCCGTGATGTCCGAAGTAGCCGCCACCCCAGAGGAGGAACGCGTTGACCACGTAGACGAACGTGATCCACAGGGCCACGAACGGGATCCACGCCTTGAAGTTGACGCGTCCCAGCACCGAGCCGAGCATCAGGATCGGCGTGATCGCCGCGAATACGAACTGGAAGTAGACCAGCGCGGATTTCGGGAACGCCTGGCTCCCCAGCAACGGGATGTTGCTCTGGCCCTGGAGCTGCGAGGGACCGAGGACCGGTCCGGGCTTACCTATGAAGTTCCCGAGGAATCCTCCATGGGATATTCCGTGGAACGGGTCGCCGAACCCCATCTTGAATGCGTACAGCACCCAGACGATGAGAACGACCGCAAAAGCGGCGAACGTGAGCATCATGCTGTTGATCGACCAGCGCTTCTGCATGACGCCGCCGTAGAGCACGACCAGCCCGGGAACGCTCATGAACCCGACCAGCGTCGCTGCGGTCATCTGCCATGAGGTGTCTCCCGAGTTGAGCCATGAGGGCGCTTCGAGAAGAGGCATGCATCTCCTTGTAGTTCGAGAAAACCGACCCGCTTCGCGAGTGGCGCGGGCACCCATCTGCCCAAGCTGACGATGCAAGGGTTATGGACACCGGCCTCAGCGCACATATCCCTCAGGACAGGGTTCGCAGAAGCGCCCCTAGACATATGGATAAGCCGGTCCCGAGTGCAGGGAAAAAGGCTCAGCGAGCGCCGCTGAACGGCACCGGGAGGCCGGCTTTCCGGCAGGCGTCGGCCAGCGCGCGCTGGAAGGAGACGAACTCCTGGCCGCCTCGGCCCGGCTGAGTGCACAGCGCACGGGCGGCGGCGCCGCAGCGGTAGAGCTCGGAGCCGCCGATCGCGGTGGCGGCGCTGACGTCGACGCAGCCGTGTCCGGAGGTTCGCTGGCGGCTCGTCAGCGAGATGACCAGTACCACGGCCAGGATCGCCAGCAGGGCCACGCCCGAGCCGAGGAACCAGCGCTCTCGCCGTCCGATGTGCAGCGGCCGGGCAGCCCGCTGCGCGTGCCCCGGAGGCAGGATCAGCATGGGCGAAGTCTAGGCGCGCTTAGACAGGCTCTTACAGAAGCCTGGAGACGCCCGCCGGGAGCACGACCACCGATCCTCGCGTCCCGTTCAGCACCGTGCGGGCCGAGCCGCTGAGCGACACGCGCCCGGGCCGCCCGCCGGGCGGTGAGGCGACCACGATCAGGTCGGCCGGCGCTCCGTCGCTGACAAGTCTCGCGCCGAGCCGGCCGGCCAGCTCCTGCGCCGCGTCCCGGGCCAGCGGCACGTCGGCCGGAGCGGCGGCGATCGAGCTGATCGGTGTGCCCAGTTCGGTGCGCAGTCCGGCCTGGGCCACCCCGACCGCCACCGGCGCTCCCTCCAGGAGGCGCTGGGCCGTGTTGCCCGGCTCGGCGCGTCCCGGCGTGGTGCGGTAATCGGAGCCGAATACGATCAGCTTGGCCCCCTCCGCGGCGGCCAGCTGCTCAAGGCCGCTGTCGGTCGAGGCGCTGAACACGACGTGCGTGGGCAGGCTGTCGTCGCCGAGCAGCGCCAGGCCGCCATCGAGCCGGCGCCGGGCGTCGTGGGCGGCCAGCTCCTCGCGGGCCGGGTCGAACTCGCGGGAGTGGCGGACGTAGGCGAGCGCAAGACTGGCCCCGCCCGCCGCCAGCGCCTGGCCCAGGGCCAGGGCGTCGTCGTCGTTCGGAGTGCCGTCGTAGGAAACGATGATGTCGGCGCTCATGGGGCGGGAATCCTGGGGGACGCGGCGCGGCCCGGCATTGGCCATGAGGCCAACCTTCACGACGCGATCCTGTCCGTGCGGAGCGCCGCCGGGCGGTGCGCTGGTCGGCCTGGCAGCATGGAGGTGGTGAGGCGGCCAGGGATGGTGCTGTGGTGAGGCTCTACATGCGCGTGGCGCTGGTCGCGGCGCTCCTGCACATTCATCTGCACGTGCACCGCTTCCACGGACCCTCGCTTGACTACGGGGGCCTGGCCGCGGCGGCCTTCGCCAGCTGGATCGGGCTGCCCGGCCCCGGGGAGTCGCTGCTGATCGCCGCGGGCATCCTGGCCGCCAAGGGCAAGCTCGACCTGACCGAGACGCTGCTGGTGGCGTTCGTGGCCGCGCTGCTGGGCGGGATCCTCGGCTGGCTGATCGGGCTGAAGGCGGGGCGCCGGTTCCTGGAGCAGCCCGGGCCCCTGCTCCGCTTCCGCCGCCGGGCCCTGAAACGAGGCGACGAGGTGTTCAAGCGCTACCCGGCCTTCGCGGTGCTGATGACGACCAGCTGGATGGCGGGGATCAACCGGGCGGAAACGGGCGTCTACATGGTGTGGAACGCCGTCGGGGCGCTGATCTGGACGCTCGGGATCGGCCTGGGCGCCTACTTCGCCGGGCCGCCGATCGTCGATCTGGTCAGCGACGCGGGCTGGCTGATCGTGGTCGGGATCCTCGGCGTGGTGGTCATCGGCGTCGGTCTGGAGATCGGGTGGCGCCGGCGCCGAGCCAGGAAGCCCGAGATGGACGCCGGCGGCTGACTAGCCCTGAACTCGGTGGTAGGTTGCCGCCATGAGCTTCAGCGCCGGCTTGCCGATGACCACGGCCTTCGAGCTGCCGGGCCACCGGGTGAGCGAGAACCTCGGCGTCTGTTACGGCCTTGTCGTGCGCAGCATGGGCCTGGCTGGCGATATCGGCGGCTTCGTGGTGTCCATGCGCCGAGGCGAGGTGGGCCAGTACACGCGGCTGCTGGAGGATTCACGTCGGCACGCGATCGACCGGATGGTGGAGAACGCAGAGCTGATGGGAGCCGACGGGATCATCGGTGTGCGCTTCGATTCCTCGGAGATAGGGGGGAGGTCCCTGACCGAGATCCTCGCCTACGGGACGGCTGTGAAGCTCCAGCCGCTGGCTTAGGGGCCAATCCGTGCGGCTCGGGGACGCCGATCGTGAGGAGCTGTTCCGGCAGCTGGCCGCCCATACCGCGGCGGGGCGTCTGAGCTCCGAGGAGCTCGAGCGACGGCTGTCGGAAGTGGCTGCCGCAGAGACCTTCGCACAGGCGGCCGAGGTTATGGCCGACCTGCCGCCGGCCGGGCCGGCGAGCAGAGCCGGCAGCCCGTGGGGGGCAGCGGGGCGCCACGGAGAGGCCAGCTCTCCCCAGGCCGGCTGGCGAGCCACGGCGGAGCGCTTTCGTGATCCCGGCAGTGGGCGGATCGTACGGGTCTGGCGGGATCCGGGCGGCGGGCGTCACTACGTGCCGGAGTCACACCGGGACTGACGATCGCGCGCTGTGCGATCGGCCCCAGCCGGACCGATCGCAACCCCTTGAAGTGGCGCCCCCGGCAGCGCCGGCGGCCCCTCGCGGCGCGTGTCGCGCCTGACCGCAATCTCTGTTCTGGCCGGATCTCGCTCCTGCACGAATCCGTCGCAGGCCAAGGCTACGCCAAACGGGGGAGGGAGAAAGCGACCCGGCTAGCGCCGGCTGCCACCGCCTCCGAACAGGCTCAGGAAGAACAGGAACACGTTGAAGATGTCCAGGAAGATGCTGGCCGCGATCGGCACCGGGCCGGTCATTGCCGGCCGGTGGCTCAGGCGGTTGAAGTCGAACACCGTGAACGCGCCGAAGATGACCAGGCCGGCCACGCAGTAGATGATGTTGGCGTGGGGGATGGCCACGAACATGGCGATCAGCCCGAACACGATCAGCGCCAGCAGGGACCAGAACAGTGCTCTGTACATGGACGAGAGATCCCGGCGGATCGCGTAGCCAACCGCGCCCAGGCCACCCACGAACCCGCCGGTGGCGCCGGCCGCCTGGTAGACGACGCCCGGGTTGGTGTTGGCGTAGTAGTCGAGGATCGGCGCGACGGCCATGCCCAGCAGCAGGCCCATCGCGAACAGCAGACCGATGGCCAGCTGCTCGTGGCCGCGGCGGGAGGCGATGTTCAGCCCGAAGATGCAGGCGAAAGCCAGGATGAAGAAGACGATCCCGGTTCCGCCGGTCATGTCCCGGGCCACGTAGGCGCCCAGCGCGGCAAAGCCGCACGTGAAGGCGACCAGGCCCATCACCTGGCCGAAGATGGCGCGCGTCCTGTCTCTGGTGACGGCCGCGCCGCGTCCGACCCCCAGTTCCTCATATGTCGGCATCTGTGACTCCTGACTCCTTAGTCAGAGAAGGTTGCATCTCAAACGGTAGAGGATGCTGCCTACAGGTAAGGAAATTCGATGAGATTCCGGTTAGCAGAAAACGGCGGCCGTTCAAGCCGCGGCGGGCCGATCGGTGATCTCCTCCAGGCACGCCAGGGCGTCCCGCAGCATCCGGGAGACCTGCATCTGGGAGACGCCGACGCGCCGGGCGATCTCCGCCTGGCTCAGGTCCTCGCTGAAGCGCAGGTAGATGATCAGCCTGTCACGGCGTGACAGGTGACGCGCCGCGGCGAACACGCTGACCCGGTCGGGCAGCTGCTCGAGCCGCTCATCCAGGCTGCCGGTGCGGTCGCCCGCCCCGGCCTCGTCCTCGCCGCCGGGCGCCGGAGCATCCAACGAGGCGGTCTGGCGCGCCGCGGCGGCCAGCAGGCCGCTGACCACGGAGCTGACGTCCAGATGGAGGTACTCGGCCAGCTCCCGCACGTTGGGCTGGCGACCCAGCGCCGCGCTGATCCGCTGCCGGGCCGCTGTGAGCATCCGGGCCCGCTGCTGGGCCGGTCGCTCCACGTGCACGGGCCAGGCGCAGTCACGCAGATAGCGGCTCAGCTCCCCGCGGATCGTCGGCGCGGCAAACGCCCCGAAGGCGACGCCACGGCTCGTGTCGAAGCGGTCGGCCGCCTTGACGAGTCCGAGGCTGGCGATCTGGACCAGGTCCTCGTAGGGCTCGCCCGAGCGGCGGTACCGGGCGGCCAGGCTGTAGGCCAGGGGCAGGTAGCGGAGGATCAGGTCGTCGCGCTCGGTGACGGTTTCTCGCCGCGTGCGCAGCTGGGGGGCCATGCTTGCTGAAACGCTCCCCGGGTCCCCAGGTTGGTCACGTGTGAGAACCCCACCGATGGGATAGGACATTCCCATGAGCACATCCACAGGCAACGTTCCCTTGATCACTCTGCAGGACGACACCGAGATCCCGCAGCTCGGCTTCGGGGTCTTCCAGGTACCGCCCCGGGAGACGGTCGAAGCGGTCAGCCGGGCCCTGCAGACCGGCTACCGGCACATCGACACGGCCGCCGCCTACGGCAACGAGGCCGAGGTGGGCGCGGCGATCCGCGACTCGGGCCTGAGGCGTGACGAGGTCTTCATCACGACCAAGTGCTCCAACAGCGACCAGGGCTTCGAGGAGGCCAGGCGGGCTCTGAACCGGAGCCTCGAGCGCCTCGGACTGAACCAGGTCGACCTGTATCTGATCCACTGGCCGGTGCCTTCGCGCGACCGGTATGTCGATACCTGGCGGGCGTTCATCGAGTCCCAGCGAGCAGGTCTGGTGCGCTCGATCGGCGTGTCCAACTTCCAGCCCGATCACCTGCAGCGGCTGATCGACGAGACCGGCGTGACCCCCTCGGTCAACCAGGTCGAGCTCCATCCGCGTCTTCAGCAGTCCGATCTGCGCCAAGTTCACGCCTCGCTGGGGATCGCCACCGAGGCCTGGAGCCCGCTGGCTCAGGGCGCCGTCCTCAATGACCCGACGGTGACCGAGATCGCGCGGGCCCACGAGCGCACGCCCGGGCAGATCGTGTTGCGCTGGCACCTGCAGCTGAGCAACATCGTGATCCCCAAGTCGGTGACGCCGGCGCGGATCAAGGAGAACTTCGAGCTGTTCGACTTCGAGCTGTCAAGCGAGGAGATGCACCAGATCGAAGCGCTCGATCGCCACGAGCGGATCGGCCCGGATCCGGACACCTTCGTCAGCCCCTAGTGTCCTGATGCGGAAATTCAGGACACTGACCCCGCGTGCACAACGGGGCGCCCCGTCACAGGGGCGCCCCAGAACAACCTGAGCCTTCATTGCAGCAAGAGCTACTCGGACCGGAGTCGGTGAGCTGGCAGTACGGCAGCGATGTCCGCCTGTACCTGGTGATGCTCTACCCGCTGCTCCTGCAGGTGGCCCATCCGGTGGTCTCGGCCGGGGTGCAGGAGTTCTCGGATTTCGAGGCGCGTCCGTGGCAGCGGCTGCTCGGCACGCTTGATTACGTGACCCTGCTGATCTACGGCGGAGCCGGGGCCGTACCGGCGGGCCAGCGGCTGCGGGAGATGCACAAGCGCTTCCGGGGTGTCCGGCCCGACGGCCGCTCCTACTACGCGCTCGAGCCCTCGGCCTACGCCTGGGTGCACGCCACGCTGCTCGACTCATACGTGACCGGCCACGCCCAGTTCGGCCGCCCGATGGCGCCGGCGCAGCGCGATCGGTTCGTGGGTGAGTACCGCGGTCTGGGGCGGCTGATCGGGGTCCGGGAGTCGGCGCTGCCTGACAACTGGGCGGACTTCCGCGCCTACTTCGAAGCGATGATCGACCAGGAGCTGTGCGCCACGGCTTCGGTCGCCTCGGTCCTGCGGGCGATCGAGGCGGCCAAGCCGCCACCGCTGCCGATCCCGCCGGTGCTGTGGCGCGGAATGCGCGTGCCGGCCCGGCGGGCGCTGTGGCTGGGCGGCGTGGGACTGGTCCCCGAGCGTCTGCGCGAGCGGCTGGAGATCCCCTGGACGGCGGCCGACGCGCGTCAGTTCCGTCGGCTGGGGAGGCTGGCGCGGGCCTGCACGCCGCTGTTGCCGGCCGGCATGCGCACCCTCGGACCGACCCAGCTGCGCCTGCGCCGCAGCGCGGTGGCGCGCGGGCCGCTGGGGACTACGCCCCGTACAGGGTCGAGCGCCACAGGGTGAGCAGCACGGGGAGGGCGGCCTGCTCGTCCGGGAGGTTCGGGTCGACTCCCATGCCGGCCACATACAGGCATTGGACGGTGCTCCAGATGAGCCCCGAGGCGATCCGGATGCTGTCTCCGGCGTGCCGACACAGGCCGCTCTGCCGCTGGCGCTCGAGCTCGGCCGCGGTGGCCTCGCTGAACCGCCCGATCACGCTGATCCACAGAACCCGCAGCTGCTCGGTGGCGTTCCAGTGCTCGTGGATCGCCCGCAGGGCCGGGCGGTGGCGCTGCCACAGCTCCACGGCCGCGGTCAGGCTCTCGTGCAGAGCCTGCTCGGGGGCCACCGCTTCTTGTCGCTCCACGAACGGCTGAACCACCTGGAAGATCTCGTCGCCCAGCCGGGCCAGCAGCCCGCCCAGGACGGCGAATTTGGAGCTGAAGTAGAAGTAGAACGTGGCCCGGGAGATCCCGGCCGCCGAGATGATCTGAGCCACGCTGAGGTCGTTCAGCGAGCCCTGGGCCAGCAGGCGCTCGGTGGCCTCGAAGATGGCGATCTCGGTGTCGGTGGTGCCCGCATGGGCGCGCGGGCGATCCGCGGTGCGGCCGCGCTCAACCGGAATGGGCGGGCACTCGCCCGACCACCCCCGCCCTGACTGTCCTCCCACTGGACGCCAACGTTCACGTAAGGCCAATGTATAGGACAGGTGAGGCTCGATGAGCCAGCTCACATGTTTTGGTCGATATGCTGACCACGTGGGCCCGCTGGCCGGGATCCGGGTGCTGGAGGTCGGGGGAATCGGCCCGAATCCGTTCGCCGGGATGCTGCTGGCCGACATGGGCGCCGACGTGCTGAGGCTCGACCGAGCCGGTTCGCCGCTCGGGCCGGAGCGGGGCGTCGATCCCACGCTGCGCAGCCGCCAGACGCTATGCGTCGATCTGAAGTCAGAGGCCGGCCGGCGAGCCGTGCTGACCCTGGCCGCGCGGTCCGATGCGTTGATCGAGGGCTTTCGCCCCGGGGTCATGGAGCGTCTCGGGCTGGGTCCGGTCGATGTGCACTCGCTCAACCCGCAGCTGGTGTACGGGCGGATGACCGGTTACGGACAGGTCGGGCCGATGGCCACGGTGGCGGGCCATGACATCAACTACATAGCTGTGGCCGGGGCACTCGGGGCCTCTCGGCGCGTGGGCGAGCGCCCGATGTTCGCGCTGAACCTGGTGGGTGACTACGGCGGCGGAGCCATGTTCCTGGCCTTTGGCGTGGTGTGCGCGCTGTTGGAGGCCCGCACGTCAGGACAGGGACAGGTGGTCGACGCGGCGATGGTCGACGGAGTCGCCTTACTGACCGCGCTCGTGCACGGCCTGCATGCGGCCGGCGCCTGGGAAGGGGAGCCCGGCACCAACCTGCTCGACACCGGGCCCACTTCTACGAGGTGTATGACACCGCCGACGGCGGGCACGTGGCCGTGGGCGCCCTGGAGTCCCAGTTCTACGTCCGGCTGCTGGAGGTGCTGGAGATCCCCGGATCTGAGATGCCCCAGTTCGAGCGCGACCGCTGGCCGGAGTTCAAGGTCCGGCTGGCCGAGGTGTTTTCGGCGCGCCCGACGGCCGAGTGGGCCGAGCTGTTCGAGTACGAGGATGCCTGCGTGACCGTGGTGCGCGGCCTGTTCGACGCCCATCAGCATCCTCACCTGGCCGCCCGGCGCACGTTTGTGGAGCTGGACGGCGTGCGCCAGCCCGGGCCGGCGCCCCGGTTCAGCCGCACGCCGGGCCAGGCGACTCCGGCCGGGCAGGATCCCGGGGCGGCTCTAGAGCGGTGGGGGCTCGACGGCGCCGAGCTCGAGCTGGTGCTGTCCGCCAGGCGCGCCGGCGCGGCCTGAGCGTGACCAGGCTCAGTCGGGGTCGCTCACCGAGGCCAGCGCGTCGTCGAGCGTGGGGACGGTGTGGACGTACTGCTCCACGCCGGCCAGGAAGGAGCCGAACGGAACACGACGTTGCATAGAGTGATGCCGATGCCCGGAGCGTCCACTGGCAATCCGCTCCTGCCCGAGGTGATCGGGGTCGTCGGGGCGGGCACGATGGGAGCGGGAATAGCGCAGCTGGCGGCTCAGGCCGGAGCTCGGACGCTGCTCTACGACGCGGTGCCCGAGGGGCTGGCTCGGGGAATCGAGAAGCTCGAGGCGGGAATCGGGCATCTGGTACAGCGGGGGAAGCTTCAGAAGGCCGAGGCGGATGCGGTGCTGGCGCGCGTGACGGCGATCTCCGAGCTCTCGGAGCTGGCCGGTTGCGGAATCGTGATCGAGGCGGCACCGGAGCGGATCGAGCTCAAACGTGAGCTGTTCGGAGAGCTGGCCCAGGTGGTCGACGCGGGCTGCGTGCTGGCCACCAACACCTCGTCGCTGTCGGTCACCGAGATTGCCGCCGGGACCCCCGGACCGGAGCGGGTGGTGGGATTGCACTTCTTCAACCCGGCGCCGATGATGCGGCTGGTCGAGGTCGTGGCAGGCGCCGATTCGAGCCCGGAGGCGCTGAGCGTGGCGCGGGCGGTCGGCGAGGCGATGGGCAAGCGCGTGATCGAGGCGGCCGACGTGGCCGGCTTCCTGGTCAACCGGTGCGCTCGCCCGTTCTCGCTGATCTCGCTGCGCCTGCTCACCGAGCGGGTGGCGGATTTTCAGCAGATCGACCGGGTGGTGCGGATGGAGGGCGGCTTTCGGATGGGCCCGTTCGAGCTGCAGGACCTGGTCGGGCTGGACACGAATCACGTGGTGGCCGAGGCCTTCCAGCGCCAGAGCTACGGCGAGCCGCGCTACCAGCCCTCACCGTTGCAGGCGCGGATGGTGGCCGCGGGACGCCTGGGTCGGAAGACCGGGCGCGGCTGGTACTCGTACGAGAAGGGCATGCGGCCCGAGGAGTACCGGCCGCTCGATCCGGATCCTCCGTCGCGCGGAGGTGGCTTCGGCCGGGTGGTGGTGGTGGTCGGAGAGCTACCGGTGGCGGGCGAACTGGCCGCGGCGGCGGAGCGGGCCGGCTTCGAGGTCAGGCGTGGGCCCGGTCACGATGCGCCCTGGCTGACGCTGGACTGCGCCGGGGCGGAGCCCGGCCCGGGCCCGCGGGCCCGCCTGCTCCACGACACCTCGCTGCACCGGTCAGAGCCCGGGGCGGTGGGTTTCCACCTGCTTCCGCCGATCAGCGCCGCCCGGGTGGTCGAGATCACCCGGACGCCGGCCACCGATGAGCTGGCACTCGAGCACCTGCGCGAGTTCGCGGAGGCGACCGGGTGCCACGTGGAGATGGTGGGCGACGCTCCGGGGCTGGTCCTGGGCCGGATCGTGTGCCAGCTGATCAACGAGGCGGGGTTCCTGATCGGCGAGGGCAATGGGGCTCCCGAGGATGTCGATGCCGGGCTCGAGCTCGGGCTCAGCCACCCGCGCGGGCCCGTGGCCTGGTCACGCCAGATCGGGCTGGATCACGTGGTCAGCGTGCTGGACGCTCTGCACAGGGAGCTGGGGGAGGAGCGCTACCGGGTGGCGCCGCTGCTGCGCCGGCGCTTGGCCCTAGGCGCCGTCGGCCTGGCTGATTGAGCCGGCGTCGGCGTCGGCGTCGGCCGGTTTGGGGGGCGGGGCGTGCTGTATTTCGGCCAGCACGCGCAGCGCCGCCTGGATGCCTTCGCGGCTGATCAGCTGGTGTGAGCTCGCGATCAGCGGGCGGACGGCGGTCAGCCCCAGGCGGCCGCGACGGTCCACCGCTTGAACCCGGGTCTCGCTGACCAGGGCCGCCCGCCCGGCCGCGTGCCCGGGCTCGACCCAGTTGGCGAACAGGACCCGCACGGTGCCGTGCTGTGACCACGAGCGGAACTCCTGCGGGCTGTCCAGCCGGGGATAGTCGCGGCGGATCGTCCAGATGCGACCGACCAGGCCGGACACCAGGGTGTGCTCGGTGTCGACCAGCACGTTGAACGGCGGAGCCCGGAACATCTCGTCGAAGCACAGCTCGGGGCTCAGGCCGGGGATGCGCAGGCGGATCAGGCGTCCGAGACGCCGCGCGTCGCCCAGACGCACCGATTGGGCGGCACGCCACAGCTCGGCCGGCGTCGCGTCCGCCTCCCGCCGGTGGCGGACGCGGATCTGCGGCTGGTCCAGCCAGTGGTCGAGATCGGGCGGCATCTGGGTGTGGATCCTTGCACTGAGGGTAAGCTCGCCCGCCTCACCTCTGAGAAGGGAGCCGGATATGGAGAGACAGTTCGACGTGGTGGTGATCGGCGCCGGCCCCGCGGGCGAGGTGCTGGCCGGTCGCGTGCGAGACCGGAGCGAGAAGACGGTGGCGATCGTCGAGCGCGAGCTCGTCGGAGGCGAGTGCTCCTTCTACGCCTGCATGCCCTCCAAGTCGCTGCTGCGTCCGGCTGAAGCGCTTCACGAAGCACGGCGGATCCCCGGCGCAGCCGAGGCAATAACCGGTGAACTCGACGTGCCGGCGGTGCTGAGCCGGCGCGATGAGGTGATCCACAACCTGGACGATGACTCCCAGCTGCCCTGGCTCCAGGAGCGGGGCGTGGAGCTGGTCCGAGGCGCAGGGCGGCTCGGCGGGGAACGGCGCGTGCGGGTCGGCGAGGACGTGCTGGTGGCCCGCGAGGCGATCGTGGTGGCGGTCGGCTCAAGCGCCCTGTTTCCGCCCATCCCGGGACTGGCCGAGGCGGACGCCTGGTCAAACCGGCAGATCACCACCAGCCGCTCGGTGCCGCCCAAGCTGATCGTGCTGGGCGGCGGCGCCGTGGGTGTGGAGATGGCTCAGGCCTGGTCCTCGCTGGGCTCGCGGGTCACCCTGATCGAGGCGCTCGACCGGCTGCTGGCCAAGGAGGAGCCGTTCGCCGGTGAGCTGGTGGCGGACAGTTTGCGCGAGGCCGGGGCGGAGATTCATCTGGGCGTGAAGGCCTCGTCGGTCGAGCGGGACGGCCCGAAGGTGACGGTGGCGCTCGAATCTGGGCAAGCGGTGACCGGCTCGCATCTGCTGGTGGCGATCGGTCGCACGCCGCGGACCGAGGGACTGGGACTGGAGACGGTCGGCCTGACCGGCGAGGGTTACCTGAAGGTGGACGACCAGCTGCAGGTCCCGGGCCACCGCTGGCTGTACGCGATCGGCGACGTCAACGGTCGCTCGCTGCTCACCCATTCGGGCAAGTACCAGGCCCGGGTCGCCGCTGACGTGATCCTGGGGGAGAGCGCTTCGGCCCTCAGCGACCGGACCGGCGCTCCCCGGGTCGTGTTCACCGACCCCCAGGTGGCGGCGGTCGGCCTGACGCTGGAGCAGGCTCGCGAGCAGGGGCGGACGGCGATCGCCATCGATCTGGACACCGAGGGCACCGCCGGGGGCAGCTTCGTCGGCCGTGGGGCGGAGGGGAAGACCAGGTTCGTGGTCGATGAATCGAGGGACGTGCTGCTGGGGGTGACGTTCGTGGGACCGGAGGTGGCCGACTTCCTCCAGGCGGCCACGATCGCCACGGTGGCGGAGGTGCCGGTGCGCCGTCTCGCTCACGCGATCGCGCCATTTCCGACCCGCAGCGAGCTGTGGCTGCAGTTCGTGGAGGCCTACGAAGCCCGCCGAGGTGTCAGTATGCATGGAGACGCTTGACCCCTCAAGGAGATGATCTGACGTGGCTGACCATTCCGATACCCCATCCGACAAGCACGTGAGCGCGACGTGGAGCGGGACCGTCGTGGCCGACAGCTACCACACGATCGTCGTGGAGGGAAACCACTACTTCCCGCCCGCCGCGATTCGCCGTGAGCACTTCAGGGCCAGCGGCGAGCACAGCTTCTGTCCCTGGAAGGGCACGGCCAGCTACTACGACGTGGCCGTCGGCGACGAGGTCAACGCCGGCGCCGCCTGGTACTACCCCGAGCCGATGCAGGAAGCGGAGAAGATCCAGGACTACGTGGCCTTCTGGCGTGGGGTCGAGGTGCGCCCCGGCTGATTGTTTTCCCTCGGCCGCCGCGGCCCGCTGTAGGCTCGCGAGTCTCTAGCATTGTTTCGAGGAGGCGAACGGATGCGGCGGCTGGGTTTGCTCGGGCTGATGGGGGCGGTGCTGGTCTGCCTGCCGGCGTCCGCGTCGGCTACGAATCTCTACGTGGGGAGCCAGGTCAACAACAGCATCGACGCTTTCCACGTCGCCAGCGACGGTTCGCTGACGCCGATCGCCTGCTCGGGCTCGAATTGCACTGCCGGCGGCGGGACCGAGCAGCTTGTCATCACACCCGCCAACCAGTTCCTCTACTCCGTCAACGCGGACGCCAACACGGTCTCCGAGTTCTCGATGGCGTCCGATGGCTCCCTCACACAGTTGTGCAGCTCGTCGTGCCCAGCCACTGGGTCCACGCCGATAGGAATGACGGTGAGTCCGAACGGGAAATTCGCCTACGCCGCCAACCAGGCTGTCGCCGGCACAGTGAGCCCGTTCTCAGTGGGGTCGGACGGCTCGCTGACGCCGATCGCCTGCCCGGGGTCGAACTGCTCGACTGACGGTGAAGCGGATGGAATTGCCATGTCCCCCAACGGCAACTACCTCTACACCACCAATCAGGAGACCAACACGATCTCCGAGTTCTCCGTCGGCAGCGACGGATCACCGACGCCGCTGTGCACGTCCGCTTGTCCCGCGGTGACGTCGGCGGCTGACCTGCTTCCCGTAGCTGTAAGTCCAAACGGCAAGTTCTTGTACGCGGCCGGGAGGGACAACGGGGAGGTGTATCCGTTCCAGATCAACTCGGATGGCACGCTGACGCCGATCGCATGTGCCACCTGCGGGTCGACCGGCGAATACCCCAACGGCCTCGCTGTTACGCCAAACGGCAAGTTCCTTTACACGGCCAACGAGGACTCGGATTCGATCTCGGCCTTCTCGATCAACTCCGACGGGACGCTGACTCCGATCTCCTGCTCGGCCTGCACCGCGGGGAGTAACGCATATGCGGCCCTAACCGTGGAGCCGGGCAGCCGTTACCTGTATGGGCTGACCGTGGGCGACGAAGGCAACTCCACCCTGGTGCCGTTCTCGATCAATGCCGACGGCTCGCTGACGCCGATCAGCTGCGCGCCGGCCGATTGCGACACCAGCGAATCACGCGTCGACGTGTTCTCGATCGTCGCTACTCCCGATCAGGCGCCGGTGGCCAAGTTCACGCACTCCCCCGGGCACGCCGGTCAGGCGACGAAGTTCAACGGGTCGGGGTCGACCGCGTACCAGAACGCCACGGTGGCGGTTTACGACTGGTCGTTCGGCGACGGGAAGTCGGCGCCGAATGGTGGGCCGACGCCGAAGCACAAGTTCGCCAAGCCGGGTAGGTACAAGGTGACGTTGACCGTGACCGACAGCCTGGGTTGCTCGACGCAGCAGACCTACACCGGGCAGACGATGAGCTGCAATGGCTCTTCGGTCGCGACGATCACGCATACGGTTCACGTCACGGCGGTCAAGAAGGCGAAGCTGTCGCTGAGCGACCTGCCGAGTGTCTGTATGCGCGCGGCGCATACGATCGGGGTGCATGTCCATACGGCGAGTGGTTCGGCTCCGCATAAGACCTCGGTGTCGGTGGATGGTCATCGGGTGGCTCGGAGCCGGAAGCTGAGCTTCTCGGTGACGGTGTCGCTGGGCGAGCTGAAGGTGGGCAGCAACACCATCAAGGCCGCGAGCGTGGATCGGTTCGGGCGCCACAGCAGCGTCAGCGCGCACATGACGCGTTGCTCGACATCGGCGGCATTTACTGGCTGACCTGGGTTACGGGTTCAGGTACACCGCAAAGAAGTCCCGGTCATCCGGCGTCAGGTAGCGCAGCGGCGAGCGGATCATATCCGGCAGCAGGTTGCGGGCGCCGATGGCGCCCGCCCTCTGATAGGTGATGAAGCTCGGCCAGTAGGCGTTGATGTCCATCTCCATCGCCCGCACCGCTCCGGCGTGCTGCATGATCCTGGCCAGCGAGGTCACGGTCTGGTCGTTGGCGGCGGCGTAGATCAGATTCCCGTACTTGTCCACGCCCACCGACGAGCGCCACACTTGTACGGCGTTGCCCAGCGTGGCTCCCCACTCGGGGCCGGTGGAGAGGTTGGAATTGAGCTGGCCGCCCGAGACGATCAGCGGCAGGTTCTGGCGGGCGTAGACGATGTCGGATGCAGTCGTGGAGCCGCCGGTCCAGTCGATCACGTCAACCCGTCCGTCGGTGTAGCGCACGAACGTCGCCTGCCCGTCCTTCATCGTCGCGTAGGTGTGCCCGCCATAGGCAAAGCCGCCACCCGAGTCGGCCAGCTTGAAGCCGCTGTTGAAGGTGGCCACGAGCCGGTCGCGCATCGTCGTGGGGACCTCCTCGGGACCGCGCTGGGCCATCGGCGCCGATGGCTCCTGGATCCCCGGGTAGAGCCAGGTGGTGGTCTGGGTGTGGTCGATCCAGGCCACGCCGGCCACCAGCTGCGGGTAGCTGGGGTCGCTGCGGAAGCTGGTCACCATTACGGGCGGGGGGCCGGAACGGCCCCTGAACGTCGAGCGCCACACCCCCTCGCCCGCCAGCGCCGGCTTGATAATCGGCTTGATGTTGGGCGGCTCGTAGTGGCGAACGACGTGCGGCCTGGCGCCACGGCCGGCGGTGGCCGTGCCCGGCTGGTTGGGCAGCTGCTTGAGGGCTGGACCGCCCTTGGAGGGAGCGCTCAGCGAGTAGTAGATCGTCTCGATCCGGTTCACCAACCCACGTCCCCCGTTCGATGTGACCCACTCCAGGGAGCGGATCGAGAAGCTGGAGTCCGAGCGACCGGACATCGTGCTCACATACGAGATCAGCGCCGGGAGCAGCGCCAGCAGCGACGCGGTCGTGGCGATCCGTCGTATCCGGCGATGCCGACGGGAGCGCCGCCGGCGCGGCTGAGGACGCACCCGGCGCACCGAGGCGGGCGGCTGGAAGTCGAAATCGGGTTGATCCCACGCAGGATGACGTGTGGCCACAGGCGTAGGATGCTGTCACAAGTCGCCGATGGTTCTTAACACAAGGTGAGAGGCCTTTCACCTTGCGCACAGAACACGTTGAGCTGGGCACCATACGTTTCATCGCCATGTCACCGACTGGTTCAGAAACCAACATTCCGGCCGATCAGGCGCTCCGCGAAGAGCGTGGTCGGGCGGCGCGCGGACAGCTGCATGCCGTGCTGGCCACGGCTCGGCCGCGGCAGTGGATCAAGAACCTGCTGGTGATCGCGGCCCCCGCCGCAGCCGGAGCCCTCGGACACGACGACGTGCCCGTGCGGGTGTGCCTGGCCTGCGCGGCCTTCTGCATGCTCGCCTCGGGGATCTACGCGATCAACGACGTGCGCGACGCTCCCGAGGACCGGCTGCATCCGAGCAAGCGCTTCCGTCCAGTGGCCGCCGGCGAGATCAGCCCCCGCGTCGCCACCGTGACCGGCGTGGGCTCGATCCTGGCCGGCCTGCTCCTGTGCCTGGGCATCCGGCCGCTGCTCGCACTGGTAGCACTCGGCTACGTCGTGCTCACGGTCAGCTACACGCTTGTCTGGCGCCACATCGCCGGACTGGACATCGCGGCCATCGCCGGCGGCTTCGTGCTCCGGGCCGTGGCCGGCGGCGTGGCCGCGCCCGTGACCCTGTCGACCTGGTTCCTGCTGGTGATCACCTCCGCGGCGGTCCTGGCCGCCGCCGGCAAGCGCCACGCCGAGCTGCAGAGACCGGGCCGCCCAGCAGGCCACGGTCGGCGGACTCTGCGCAGCTACAGCCCAAGTGCGCTGACCGCGATTCTCATCGGGTCGGCGCTGGCTGCGCTGATCGCCTACTGCGCCTGGGCGTTTGCCGTGCCGCTCGTAGGCGGTTTCCCTTGGCGCGCGGTGACGATCATCCCGTTCGCCGCCACTCTGTTGCGCTACGGCTGGCACCTGCGCCGCCGATCAGGAGAGGCTCCCGAGGACGTGCTCCTGGGCGACTGGCGCCTGCAGGTCCTGTCGCTCGTCTGGCTCGTGACTTTCGCGTTGGATGTCCACGCGGAGAGCTGACACCGAGCTCCTCCTGTCGCCCTCCCAGGACCTGGACTGCACGTCGACACAGGTATCCGGCTGGGGTGGCGGCGACCCGTGCCCGGTGTGGCGCTGGACGCCACGGGACACAGCCAGCCTGCAGGCCGGGCTGCGCCGCCTGGACCAGGGCGGTGCGATCGCGCGAGGTCTCGGTCGCAGCTACGGTGATGCCGCGCAGCGCCGGGGCGGAACGGCGATCGACACCAGGGGCCTGCGCTGGGTGTCGCTGGATCCCGTCACCGGCCTGGTCACCGCCGGCGCCGGCCTCAGCCTCCGGGAGCTGCTGGCGGTGAGCGCGTCTCGCGGCTGGATCGTCCCCGTCGTACCGGGTACTCAGCATGTGACTGTCGGAGGCGCGATCGCCAGCGACATCCACGGTAAGAACCACGGGACGCTCGGCACCTTCACGCGGCACGTGCGGGCGCTGGGCCTGCTGTGCGCCGATGGAGAGGTACTTGAGCGAGAGCCCGAGACCCCCGAGTTCCAGGCCACCGCCGGTGGCATGGGTCTGACCGGGGTGATCGTCTGGGCGCGCATCCAGCTGCGCCGGGTGGGCAGCGCGATGTTGTCGGTCGACACGGATCGGGCCGAAAACCTGGAGGAGGTGCTCGCGCTGCTAAGCGCGCCGGGGGGCGAGCATCGCGTGGCCTGGCTGGACCTGCTCACCTCAGGGACACCTCGCGGGGTGGTCACGCGCGCCGCCCACCTCGACGAAGGGGAGCTCTCGCCCGGGCTGGCCACCCGCAGTGCTCGCGCGCGCGTCCCCGCCGGATGGCCCGGTGGACTCCTCAGCCCCGCCACCGTGCGGGCTTTCAACGAGCTGCGCTTCCGCAGCTCACCCCGGCGCGAGCGCGACAAGCCGGAGGGCTTTGCCGCTCACATGTTTCCCCTGGACGGCCTCGAGGCCTGGCCCCGCCTGTATGGCAAGGCCGGATTCGTCCAATACCAGTTCGTCGTGCCGCAAGGAGCCGAGCGGGTGATCGAGCAGGTGCTGGAAACGCTCCGCCACGCCCAGGTGCCTTGCTACCTGGCCGTGCTGAAGGACTTTGGTCCCGCCGGCCCGGGCCTGCTCTCGTTTCCCCTCCAAGGTTGGACGCTGGCGCTTGACCTGCCGCGCGCCGCTGACGGGTTGCTGGGCGCGCTCGAGCGCTGCGATGAGCGCGTTGCCGAGGCGGGAGGGCGGGTCTACCTGAGCAAGGACGCCCGCCTCAGCGCCGAGATGACCCAGGCCATGTACCCACGCCTGGGCGAGTGGCGCCAGGTTCGCGGTCAGCTCGACCCGGAAGGGCTGTGGCAGTCTGACCTCGGGCTGCGCACCGGCCTCCTGGAAACGACCCCCCGGTGAGCACCACTTCTCCCCGCCGCCTGCTCCTGATCGGTGGCACCTCCGAGATCGGCCTGAGCATCGTCCGCCGCCTGGCGGCCGACGGACCGCTTGAGCCGTTCCTGATCGGTCGCCGGCGGGCCGCCCTGGAGGAGGCCCTGGGCACGTTGCCCACCGAGCCGGGCCAGGTACTGGAAGTGGATGCCGAGGACATCGACGCCCATGAGGCGGCCGTGGCGGAGGCGTTCTCGCGCGCGGGCGGGTTCGACCTGGTGGTGGTTGCCGTGGGACTGCTCGGCGCCCAGGAGGGACTCGATGCTCCACCCGGCACGGCCCGCGAGGTGATGCGGGTCAGCTTCCTGGGCACCGGTTCGCTGCTCCTGGCCGCCCTGCGGGCGCTGCGGGCCCAGGGCCACGGCACGCTGGTCCTCCTGTCGAGCGCCGCCGTCGAGCGCCCCCGGGCCAGCAATGCGGTGTACGGGGCAGCCAAGGCCGGTCTTGACGCCCTCGCCCAAGGACTGGCGGACGGTCTGGCCGGCAGCGGCGTGCGGGTGCTGGTGGTACGACCTGGGTTCGTCAAGACGAAGATGACCGCCGGTCTGAAACCGGCTCCGTTTGCCACCACCCCGGAGGCCGTGGCCGAGGCCACCGCACGGGCCCTGACCGGGAGCGCCCACACGATCTGGGTCCCGGGGGCAATCCGCTACCTGTTCATGATCCTGCGACACCTGCCCCGCGCTCTGTATCGGCGGCTTCCCGTATGACACGCACCGCCAAGATCGATCTGTGGATCGGCGTGGTGGTGGCGCTGATCGCCGTGCTCGCCGCCCCCGGGTTGGCCATCACGGCGCTCCTGGCGCTGCTCGTCCTCCTGATCTGTGCCCTCAGCCTGCTGATCGATCGCCGGCGCCGCCGCCGGAACCCTCCGGCGCGATCCCGCCGCCGGCCACCGGACCGCCGCGACCCCCCAACCCGAGCCGGCCGCCGGCCACCGGACCGCCGCGTTCCGCCGCGGCGCGCTTGAGCTGCGGCCGTAGTTACACGCAACCCCGGGCCGTGCGTGCCGGTGTGGACGATTGTCCGGGCCTCGACGCCGCCCGAGGCGGGGAGGATCATGGGCGCCATGGTGGTGAGCAATCGAGCTCCCAGTCGACGCCAGTCGATCCTGCGAGTCCTGCGCCGCCTGCTGGTGGCGGTGATCGCTCTGCTTGCGCTGCTCGCCGCCGCCTCCGGGATCTACCTGTTGACGTTGCCCAGCGTGGCCAGCGCGCCGCAGCGGGTACGGGCGATCCTGAGAACTCACGGCGAGCCGGCCGGTTCCCTCCCAGCCCCGGCCCGGCTGGTCGCCGCGGTCGTGTCGACCGAGGACGAGCACTTCTAAGACAATGTGGTGGTCAATGTCCTGACGGGCGCCGGACGGGCGGCGCTGGCCGCGCTGCAGACCGACCAGGATCCCGGCGGCAGCACGATCGACCAGCAGCTGGCCAAGTCGCTGTACGGCCAGCAGGGCGGCGTTCTCGGGAGCCTGCGGGAGATCGGTCTGGGGGTGAAGCTGGCACTTGGCTACAGCAAGCGTCAGCTCATCCGCATGTATCTGAACGGGGTCTACTACGGCAACGGGTACTGGGGGGTCCGGGCTGCCTCAGATGGCTACTTCCGGACGGCGCCGGCGGATCTGAGCTGGGGTGAGGCGGCGATGCTGGCCGGGCTGCTGCAAGCACCCAGCGCGTATGACCCGCTGGCGCACTACGGCCTGGCCAGGAGCCGCCAGAGCCACGTCCTCTCCCAGCTCGTGGTCAACCACTATCTGAGCCGGGCCGGGGCCCGCGCCGCCTACGCGGCCGGGCTGCCGCTGGCCCGCAGAGCGTTCGCCCAGCCGCGGAAGCGTCAGGCGTCCGGGGTACCCTGGCGCCGGTTCACACACTGGCCGCAACTCATATGAGAGTGTCGGGTTGTAAGCCGAGTCGGCTGCCGGGAGTCAAGCTGACGCCGGAAGTGTCCGAATAGTTTTCAGAACTGCTCCCGTCCTTCCCCGGAGTCTCTTGCCTGCCCAACCGCGAATCTTCGCCGATCGAGTCTGCGCGCGCGCCGTCCGGTTCGCGCTCCTGCTGTCCCTCCTCATCCTGAGCCTGACCCCGGTCGCCGGGGCCGCGCCGGCCACCAAGACGGTCACCTATCGCGGCTACCGCGTGCGGGTACCGGGCAGCTGGCCGGTCTACAACCTGACCAGCCACCCTTCCACCTGCGTGCGCTTCAACCGCCACGCGGTGTATCTGGGGACGCCCAGTTCGAGCCAGTCCTGCTCGGTTCAGTCGATCGGGCGAACCGAGGCGATCCTGATCGGCCCAGCGGCTTCGGCCGGCCGGGCCGGACTGAATGGCGCGGATGTCGCCCGGCGGACTGTTCACGGTGTGGCTGCCACGGCCACCTGGAACCGCAGCCCGGCCGTCATCGAGCGCGCGCTCGGCTTCCGCTCGCTGCACGCGATGGTCTCTTCATCGCCGGCCGCGCCCGAGGCCGCGCACACCGCTTCTGTGCGGACGGCGAGCGCCCGCGCGGCCACGGCCAGCGTGTCGACGCCGGGCGAGATCTACACCGGGAAGGGCTTTGACGTCTGTTCAACGCCCAGCTCGTCGCACATGGCGGACTGGGGCAGTTCCCCCTACCGGGCGATCGGCGTGTACATCGGCGGCACCAACCGTGCCTGCTCGCAGCCGAACCTGACTTCCAGCTGGGTCACGGGCGAATCGGACGACGGCTGGCACCTGATCCCCATCTACGTGGGTCTGCAGGCGCCCAGCAACGGCTGCGGGTGTAAGGCCATCAGTCCGTCCTCAGCGGCATCGGAGGGCACGGGTGCGGCCAGCAGCGCGGTGGCCGACGCCGAGGCGATCGGCATCGGGCCCGGTAACCCGCTGTATTTCGACATGGAGGGCTACAACCGCACCTCCACCAACACCAACGCCGTCCTCGCCTTCCTGCAGGCCTGGACCGAGGAGCTGCACGCCGACGGCTACCTGTCCGGGATCTACAGCAGCGGCGCCTCGGGCATCACCGACCTGGTCTCCAAGTGGAGCACCAGCTACGCCGAGCCTGACGAGCTGTGGTTTGCCGACTGGAACGGCAAGGCCACGACCTCCGACTCCTACGTACCCAGCGACGAGTGGACCGACCACCAGCGCTTGCACCAGTACTCGGGTGCTGTCAACAAGACCTACGGCGGTGAGAAGCTGAACATCGACCAGGACTACCTGAGCGCGGCCACGGCGGCGGCGGGCAGCGGCGCCTCGGCTGCCTCGGCGACACCGACCGACCTCACCACTCCGACGATCTCCGGACCCGCGTACGCCGGCCAGAGGCTGACCGAGCGCCACGGCTCCTGGTCAGGCAGTCCCACCTCCTACAGCTACCAGTGGTACCGGTGTGCCAGCACGGGCTCGAGCTGCGCGGCGATCAGCGGCGCCACGGCTCGGACCTTCGTCCTTCAGACGGCCGATGTCGGCGCCACGATCAGGGTGACCGAGACGGCCGCCAACACGATCGGCTCCAGCGCTGCCGTCGCCTCGGCGCAGACGAGCAGCGTGCTGCCGGCGCCTACCTCCAGCTACTGGCTCTACACGGCCTACGGAAACGTCTACAACGCCCTGACCGCGCCGTTCTACGGATCGGCCGCCAAGTCCAAGCTGACATCTATCAGCGGCATGGCCGCCACCAGCGACGCCAAGGGCTACTGGCTGGTCGATGCCGCCGGGAGGGTGTTCAACTACGGCGACGCCGCGCCGGTGAGCGCGATCCACCCGGCACATCCGGTGATCGGGGTCGCCGCCGCCCGCGGTGGCGGGGTGTATCTGCTGACCGCCTACGGCAACGTCTATGACCTGGACGGAGCCCATTTCTATGGCTCGCCGCGGGCCTCGCACAAGCGCGTCTCGACGATCACCGGAATGGCCGTGACTCCCGACAGAAGGGGCTACTGGCTGGTCGACCAGGCGGGGAAGGTGTTCGCCTACGGCGACGCCACCAAGGTTTCGAGCGTCACCGCCGCCCACCCGATTCGCGGCGTGGTGGCCGCTCATCGCGGCGGCATCTGGCTGTGGACCTCGCACGGCAACGTCTACGACCTGGCCGGCGCGCCCTTCCACAGCTCGCCCATGCATCAGGGCAGAAGGGTCTCCACGATCAGCGGGATGGCCGAGACCGCCGACGGCAAGGGTTACTGGCTGGTGAAGAGCGGTGGGCGCGTGTTCCACTACGGAGACGCCGAGCCGCTGCCAACGATCACGCCGTTGCACTCGGTGATCGGGACCGTCGGCTGACGCCGCGCCGTCGAGCGGCGGCTCGACCTCAGGAGAGCGATTCGTCGAGCTCGCCGAGCGCATCGGTGAGCTGGAGGTTGGCCGAGTAGTCGACCGGGCAGGCGATCACCGAGACCGTTTCCTCCTCCAGGGCTCGGCGCAACGTGGGCAGCAGCTCATCCGCGCTGTGAATGCGATAGCCGCGTGCCCCGAAGCTCTCGGCGTAGGCCACGAAGTCAGGGTTGCCGAACGACGTGTCCAGGCTCTCGCCCAGCTCGAGATCCATCTTCCAGGTGATCAGCCCGTACTCGTCGTCGACCCAGATCAGCACCACCATCGGGATGCGCTCGCGCAGCGCCGTCTCGATCTCCTGGGAGTTCATCAGGAAGCCGCCGTCGCCCGTGGCCACCAGCACGCGCGCCTCCGGGCGGGCCAGCTTGGCTCCGATCGCTCCCGGCAGCGTCCAGGCCATGGTCGAGAGCCCGTTGGAGATCAGGCACGTGTTCGGCTCGTAGGTGGGGTACAGCCGAGCCATCCACATCTTCAAGGCGCCGGTGTCGACCAGCACGATGTCCTCGCGCCGGAGCGCCGCTCGGGTGTCGGCCACGATCCGGGCGGGGGCCAGCGGGAAGCGCTGGTCGGTGGCGCCACGCTCCAGCTCGCGGGCGATCATCCGCCGGATCTGCTGCTCTGAGACGGCCGGGTCAAAGCGCTTGTCCACCGCCTCGGCCAGGGCATCCAGCGTGTGGGGGATGTCCGACTGCAGCCCCACCGTCACCTCGTAGTGCTGATCGACCTCGGCCGGGAACCGGTGGATGTGGATGATCGTCTTGTCCCCGTCCGGGTTGATCCGGGCCGGGTCGAACTCCTGGAGCTCGTAGCCCACCGCGATCACCGCGTCCGAGCGATCGAAGCCGAAGTTCACGTAATCCTTGCGCATGAACCCGACAGCTCCGAGGGCGAGCGGGTGGTCATCGGGGAACACGCCCTTGCCGTGGAAGGTGGTGGCCACCGGGACGTTCAGGCGCTCGGCGAACCGGCGCAGGGCATCAGCGGCTCCGGCTCGGGCGGCACCGTGCCCGGCCAGCACGATCGGGCTGCGCGCGTTGCGCAGGGCTTCGGCGGCCCGCTCGAGCTGGCTGGGAGAGGGCTCGTCGCTGCGGGGTACGTTGACCGCCAGTGGCTCGGCGTCAGGGGCCGCTGGGGATTTCTCCACATCCTCGGGCACGGCCAGGTAGACGGCGCCCGGACGCTCGGTCTGGGCCAGCTTGAACGCCTTGCGGATCATCTCCGGGACGGCCGCGGGGGTGGCGATCAGCGCCGACCACTTGGTCACCGGGTCGAACATCGACACCAGGTCGACGCCCTGGTGGGACTCCTTGAAGGAGCGGTCCATGCCCACCTGAGCCGAGATGGCCACCACCGGCGTGGAGTTGGTGGTGGCGTCGGCCACCCCCAGGAGCAGGTTGATGGCTCCCGGGCCGAGCGTGGCCGAGCACACGCCGGCGTTCCCGGTCAGGCGGCCGTACACCTCGGCCATGAACGAGGCCGCCTGCTCGTGGCGGACCAGCACGTAGCGGATCGGCGAGTCGGCCAGGGCCTGGACCAGGTGGATGTTCTCCTCGCCGGGGATCCCGAACACGTAGGTGACCCCCTCGTTCTCCAGGCAACGGACGATCAGCTCGGCCGTGGACGGGGCCGACACGCGGGCGTCCGCAGGTGCGCGGGAGGGCGGATTCTCGGTCTCGGTCACGCCAGTCTCGAATCTACCCCACCCACCAGGCCTGCAGCACCCGGCGCCAGTTACTCCAGGCGATCGCCTCGAGCTCCTGTGCGGTGAAGCCGGACTGCGCCAGGGCGTCAAGCAGGCGTGGCAGCCCGGCCACATCGCGGAGCGCCGCCGGGATCGTGGTGCCGTCGAAATCGGAGCCCAGCGCCACGTGCTCGACCCCGATCAGCTCGGCCACATAACGGGCGTGATCGGCGATCAGGCTGAGCGGCGTCTCCTCGTCGTCGGCGAAGTCGGGACGGAGGAAGGGACAGGAGAAGACGATTCCCACCAGCCCGCCTGAGCCGGCGATCGTACGTAGCTGCTCGTCGGTCAGGTTCCGTGAGCAGGGCGCCAGCGCGTGGGCGGCGGAATGCGATGCCACCAGCGGGCCGGCTTCCAGCTTGGCCACGTCCCAGAAGCCCGCCTCGTTGAGGTGCGAGAGGTCGACCAGCACGCCCAGCTCGGCGCAGCGCTGGACCAGCCGGCTTCCGGCCGCCGTCAGCCCAGGCCCCGTGTCCGGCGAGGAGGGGAACACGAACGGCACTCCGTAGGCAAACGCGTTGGCCCGGCTCCACACGGGCCCCAGCGAGCGCAGCCCGGCGGCGTACCAGGTGTCAAGCGACTCCAGATCGGGATCGATCGCCTCGGCTCCCTCCAGGTGCAGCACGGCGACGGGCGGTGACTCCGGGTCCTCGAAGGCGCGGTCGAGGTCGTCGATGCGGCGGGCCACGCGCATCTGTCCGGCGCGCTCGAGGGCGAGCAGCCGTCCGGCTGCCGCCGTGGCGTGCGCCGCCGCTTCCTGGTGACCGAGCGGCGGCGCGTACTCCATCTCCACGACGCCGTCATCCCGCTCGACGACCTTCCAGTCCTCATCGTCCTCCGACGGGCTGAACACGGCGAAGATGCCGCCGCGCATCCCGCCGCTTCGCATCCGGGGCAGGTCCAGATGGCCGGCGCTCCGCCCGGTGGCCAAGTCCGCGTGATCGGGATTGGTCAGCGCGTCGTTGTGGCCGTCGAAGACCGGGATCATCGGGGCGGACCGTAGCGGGTAACGTCGCTTCGGCAATGCCTGAGGAGCCGGGCCCCGACCTGACATTGCTGGCCCGATATAGGATCTTGACGACGCAAAGTGCACTCACCCTGCCCTCGCTGCGGGACCTGGAGCAGTTGTGGCTCCGTATCGCGCTCATTTGCACTAACCCCCTGGCGGGGCAAGGGGGTTAGTGCAGTTTTGGTCGCGGGCGAAGCGACAGGCTCCGGCCAGGCGTAGGCTGGCAACGCATGCCAGCGGAGCGGATGCTACCCACTCCCGAGGCCGAGGCGATCGTCCGCCTGGCCCGGGACTTTGCCACCCGTGAGCTGGCTCCGAACGCCGCCGAGGCCGAGGCCGAGCATCGCTTCCCGCGCGCCGTCTTCACCAAGCTCGGCGAGCTGGGACTGCTGGCGATGCCGTTCGAGGAGCGCTGGGGCGGCGGAGGCCTCACCTATGAGGTCTACCTGCAGGCGCTGGAGGAGATCGGCGGAGCCTGGGCCAGCGTGGGCGTGGGGGTGAGCGTGCACGGGTTGGCCTGCCTGGCCGTGGCCAACCACGGCAACGAGGAGCAGCGCGAGCGATGGCTGCCGGGGCTGCTCGGCGGCGACCTGCTCGGCGCCTACTGCCTGTCCGAGCCGGAGGCGGGCAGCGACCCGGCCGCGATGCGAACGCGCGCCACCAGACATGGCGCGACCTACCGGCTCAATGGCACCAAGGCATGGGTCACCCACGGGGGCCAGGCTGACTTCTACACGGTGTTCGCGCGCACCTCGGACGACGGCCGGCGGGGGCTCAGCTGCTTCCTCGTGCCCGCCGACGCCGAGGGTCTGCATCCCCAGCCGCCGGAGCGCAAGATGGGACTGACCGCCTCCACCACCGCCTCACTGGTGTTCGAGGACGTGGAGATCGGCGCCGAGCGTCTGATCGGGGAGGAGGGAGACGGCCTGTCGATTGCGCTCGCGGCGCTCGACTCCGGAAGACTGGGGATCGCCGCGGTGGCCACCGGCCTGGGTCAGGCCTGCCTGGACTGCGCCGTGCAATACGCCGGTGAGCGCAAGACGTTCGGGCAGCTGCTCATCGAGCACCAGGGGCTCGCCTTCATGCTGGCCGACATGGCCGCCGCGGTGGAGGGCTCCCGCGCGATGATGCTGGAGGGCGCCCGGCGCCGGGACCGAGGCCTGACGTTCAGCCGCCAGGCATCGATCGCCAAGTTGCTGGCCACCGATGCGGCGATGAGGGTCTCGACCGACGCCGTCCAGGTCCTGGGCGGCGCCGGCTACACCCAGGACTTCCCGGTCGAGCGGATGATGCGAGAGGCCAAGGCGATGCAGATCTTCGAGGGGACCAACCAGATCCAGCGGCTGGTTATCGCGCGGCAGCTGAGACGGGGATAACCGGCCGCGCCGGTGGTCGTAGACCTCTCGAGCCCGGCCCCGCGCGGGGCGCTGGCTTCAGCGGCCGTTGACGGTGAAGAAATCCCGTTCCCACGGGACGAGGAATTCCCCCGGGATCCCGGTCTGCCCAGGGACCATGGCCAACGGCGCAAGCGGCCCGTGACCGTGCCGGTGGCCGTAGAGGTACGCGTTCACCCACTCCGGATTGATGTCCAGCTCCACGGCCCGCACGACGTGAGCCGACAGCAGCGCGCCGACCAGCTGGGCGGGGGTCAGATGCTCGCCTCCGGCCCAGATGAGCCGGCCGTCGGCGGTGATCCCGAGCGCCGACCGGGCAGGCGCGCTGACGCTGCCCAGCGTCGCCCCCCAGCAGGTCACGCAGCTGACAGACGAGCCGGCAGCACCGTGGTCGATCAGCGGCGTGAGGTTCTGGCGCACCGAGATCACCTTCTTGCCGTGAGCGGGGACTTCGGTTCCCCAGCTGCCGATGTCCGTGGTCCCGTCGCTGTAGGTGACCACCGAGGCCAGGCCGGACCGTAGTGGCGCGGCGACCCGCCCGTAGGACTCAAACCCGCCGGCGACCGTGTCCAGGCGAAACCCACCGTTGAAGGCGGCGATCAGCCGGCGGCGCTCGAGCCGGGCGATGGCCGGGCCCCAGCGCCATCCGGTGGAGCCGGCGTCGATCGTGCCGGAGTGCAGGTGCAGGTCGACGAGCTTCTGGTTGAACGACAGGAGCGTGACGCCTGCGCCGGTGCGGGCCACCGACACCGCCGTCTGGCCATGCCAGCGCACGGCGGGCTTGAAGGGGCCGGGCGCGGTCTGCGGCGCGGCAGGCAGGAGCTGGGGGTACGGTGGATAGGCGGGTTTGGCGGGCGCTGAGGGGGTCGTCGTTGACGTCGAGCCGGTGGGGGAGGCTCTGTGGGCGCCCTGCGCCCGCTGGCCGGATGCCGACTTGGCGGATCCGCATCCCGCCACCGCCACGCTGATGGCCGACAGGGCCACAGCGGCGCCAAACGCGGCGCGTACTCTGTCACACATAACCGGCGTCATAGCTGAATTGTGCCCCTACCAGAGGTCGTCCCCGGCAGCTCCGGCCGGATGAGCGCCCCGCTCACACGGCTCAGCCCAGATGCCGGCCGCCCAGAAAGCTGACTGTGGCCGGGAGGCGGTCAGCGAGCCGCGACCGAGGCCGGGATGGCGGTGCGACCAGCCCGGCTGCTCGGCAGGGCGGAGGCCCCAAGGGGCCACTCGGTGCCCAGCTGACCCTGCGAGTGCCGGGACTCCTCCTGCTCCTTGTCCAGGCCACGCAGGAACGCGTTGACCACCACCGGGTCGAATTGTGTCGCGGCCTTGCGTCGCAGCTCGGCCCGGGCCAGCTCAGGGGCGGTCCCGGGCCGGTAGGAGCGGTCGGCGATCATCGCCTCGTAGGCATCGGAGACGGCGAGGATCCGCGACTCCAGCGGGATGCTCTCCCCGCGGATGCCGCGCGGATAGCCGCGTCCGTCGGGACGCTCGTGGTGGGCCCGGATCCAGGCGGCGATGTCGTACATGCCGGCGTGCTCGAGGATCCGCGCGCCGACCTCCGGGTGGCGGCGCATCTCGCGCCACTCCGCCTCGCCCAGCGGGCCGCGCTTCTGAAGGATCGCGTCGGAGATGCCGAGCTTGCCCAGGTCGTGCAGGACGCCGGCGGCGTGGATCCGCTCGACCCGCTCCTCGGGCAGTCCCAGCATCAGCGCCGTGATCCGGCACAGGCGGCCGACGGTGCGCGAATGAAGCGCGGTGCGCGGGTCGCGCAGGTCGAGCGTCTCGGCCAGCAGCATGACCGCGGCCAGCCGGAGCTCGGCCGAGCCCGTCTGGGCGACGGCCGCCTCGCGCTGGACCTGCTCGAGGGCCAGAGAGGCGTGGTCGGCCACCGCCATCAGCACGCTTATCTCGTCATCGGAGGGACGGCGGCCGAGTGCCGGCTCGTCGACCGAGACGACCCCCAGCAGCTGGCCGTCGGTGCCCCGCAGGGGCAGCAGCAGCATGTCCTCCGGATGCCAGGCGTCGATCAGCGGCGATGGGGCGAACGTGGGCGTCCACACCGGCCCGTCGGGTTGCCAGTCGTAGGAGCCGGCGGGCAGCCAGCTGGCACCACCGACCTTCTGGCCTTTGTCCAGCAGCTTCTGCCATTCGCTCAGCGACACGGACGAGCCGAGCAGCATCTGCCGCGCATCCTCGTCGCCGAGCACGATCACCACGCGCAGCTTGTCGGTCCCAGCCTCCAGGAGGTTGACCACGACGACATGGAAGGAGAGCTCGGAGCGGATCGCCTCGGCCAGGGCCTGCACCACCGGCCCCAGTCCCTGCCCGGAGGCCGCGGCTCGCGAGACCGTCAGCATGCTGCGCAGGTGGCGGGGGACAGGCCCCTCGTCGACCAGCTCGGGCTCGCGGGCGGTCACGGAATCGGAGTTGGAGTCGAGCACCGGAACGGCCGCCGGATCAGCTGCCATCACCCGGTTGCGCCCGCCACGCTTGGCCTTGTACAGGGCGGTGTCGGCCCGGGCCAGCAGCTGGCCGATGTCCTCACGCCCGCAGGACACCCCGATCGAGACAGTGAGCAGCCCCTCCTCGCCATCGGGATGGGCAAAGCCAGCTCGCTGTACAGCCATGCGCACTCGCTCGGCCACCAGCAGTGCCACCTCCTGGTTGACGTTGCGCAGCACCAGCAGCAGCTCCTCGCCGCCGAACCGGTAGGCGGTGTCCACCGAGCGTAGGGCGCCGCGCGCGGTGGCGGCGATCATCCGCAGTGCCTGATCGCCCGCCAGGTGACCGAGACGGTCGTTGTAGGCCTTGAAGTGGTCCACGTCGCACAGGGCCACGGCGATCTGCTCGCCGTGCTCCCGCTGGCGAGTCTCGAACATCGGCAGATCCTCGGACAGGGCCCGCCGGTTGCCGATGCCGGTCAGCGGGTCGCGACGAGAGTCCTCCACCAGCTGTTCGTTGACCCGGGCCAGCTGGCCCTCCCGTTCCTCGAGCCTGGCCAGTGCGGCCCGCTCGCGGTCCAGCATCGCCTTCAGCCGGTGGCCCAGCAGCGTGGATCGCCCGATCAAAGCCGTGCCGGAGAAGAGGATCCCGGCGCGCAGGGCCAGGGCGCCGCCGTTCGGCATCCCGTTCAGCTGGGCCACGACGATCGCCGCGAACAAGCCGAAGAACATCCCCGCCGGCAGGATCACGCCCAGCGATGTGGGCTCCTCCAGCCGGGCGACGTTCTCGGGGTGCTTGGCGGCCAGCACGCCACCCACGGCGATCGCCGACAGCCCCACGACCCACAGCGGGTCCAGCGCGGTCGTGCCGGGGTGATAGGTCCCCTTCAGGAGCATGCTGCTCCAGAAGATGAAGGCCATGGCCTGTACGACCATGCCCGCCAGCACTAGCCGGAGCGCCAGCGTACGAGCGCCTCGCAGCGTCCCGGCCAGCATCGACTGCAGCATCAGGATGGCGGCTGAGACGTACACCGCCGGGTACACGAGCGCCGAAACCTTGGCGGGCATTCCGAGGTGGGAGTGCAGCGCCGTGGAGTACAGCTCGGCCACGCACAGCGCCACGGCGGCGAAGATCAGGGGCAGGGATTCGACCGCCGCCACGACCTGGACGTTGCGGGGCCCATGGGGCACACGGACGAGGCTGGCGATCACCAGCACCGCGAACAGCCACCAGCCCACGTCGGCCAGGTTGGGGGAGGATGGGAAGCCGATCACCCCGTACAGATTCCAGGCCAGCTGGCCGATCAACCACGCCCCCGCGGCCAGCGACCACATGGTCCACCGGCCCCGGTTACCCGGGAGAGCGCGGCTCCGCGCTCCGAGCATTCCCAGCAGCGCAGCTAGGGCGGCGGAGGTCCAGGCCACGTCAAAGGTGGCGGCAGGGGATACGCCCAGGTAGCGCGCCAGCATCGCCGCGAATGCGATCGCAATCGCACCCGCGACCGCGAACGTGATGCGGCCATCTACTGGCCCCCCAGCTTCCATAGCTTGGTTATCGGCCGTTTTGCCGAAAGGATGAGCTTTGGTGAGGGTTAAGAGACGGCGCTCGGCTGAGCCGAGATGCTGGGCTTGAGAGCTTTGCTCAGCACGCCCGCCGCCGGACTTGCCGGGGAGGCCGAGTGCGACGAGCTCGGAGAGACGAGGTGCCGCTTGTGAATCGCCTTGGCTGAGCTCGTTGCCGACCCGGCGGTCTTCCCGCCGGCTGAAGCCGACTTCACGTGCTGGTGGCGAGCAGGACGGGAGGTCTTGGCGGCGGCTTTCCTGCCCGCAGCCAAGCAGTCAGCCTGGTGAGCGTGGGTAGCGGACGAGGCATGGGATGCGCCGCTTCCCCGGGCACCGGCGTGATTGTGATGCGAGCGCGTCCCGCCCGTGCCCGTCACGCGCGAAGACCCTGAGTTGCCCGCACGGGTCCGGTGCCGGGCTGCCGCGGCGGAACGAGACCCCCGGGAGTCTGAGGCTCGGGCACCGGAAGCCGCAGCGAAGCTGCCGGCGCGGGCCGTGCCTGGTGCTGAGGGTGCGGCGGTGGCTGATCCGGCCTGGGAAGTCAGAGCGTGCAGCGCACCCCCGGCGCCGAGGGCGGCGGTGGCGGCGATCACGGCGCCAGCGGCCAGGAGCTTTCCCGACACGCCGGCCACGAGCGCCTTGCTGGTGGCGCCCGCGGCCAGGCCGGCGCTCCCCCCGCTGCCCTGTGCCGACCCAACCCCGGTGATCCTGACCAGCAGGCCGGTAGCGGCGGCGGCGGGAAGCGCCGGGGCCAGGGCGCGGAGCTCCGCCCGCCGCTCGCCGATGGCGATAGAGAACGCCGCACAGCCGGGGCAACTGCGCAAATGGGCGCGCACGCGCCGTCCCCGCAGGGACCGCCCATCGCCGTCGGAGATCAGGTGGCGGACGCTCTCACAGACCATCGATCGTCCCTCGGCGAACTCCTGCAGTGAGCGTCGCGCCTCGAACACTGCCTGCTTGGCCGCTCCGACGCTGATTCCCAGCGCCTGCGCGACCTCCTCGTGGGACAGGCCGCTCAACTCGCGCATCACCAGCGCGCCCCGCTGTCTGTCCGGCAGCCGGCGAAGATCGTCCATCAGCTGTCCCATTCGGGCTCGCAGGTCGGCCGCTTCCTCGGGCGAGCCCCCCTGAGCAGGCAGCTCGATCGGCAGCTCGGTGCCAGGCCGCCGCCGCCGGAGCAGGGTCATCGACTCGTTGTAGGCGATTGAGAACAGCCACGGGCGCACCGGCGCACTGCGCCGGCTTCTCTGCAGCGCGGCCAGGGCACCGGTCATGGCGGACTGGAATGCGTCCTGACCGTCGGCGTCGCTGCCCACCAGCGACCGCAGTACCGGTAGAGCGCCTGGTAGTGGCGCTGGTAGAGCACCGCGAACGCCTCGTCCAGTCCCTCGCCGACCATCTGCGCCAGGCGCTCGTCGCCGAGCCGGCGCAGGGGAAGCACCGGCTTTCGAATCGACAGGGGGGCGCTCAGCTGTACGTCCATGTCTCACAGAACGACCACGCGTGGCCGGAGCAGAAGTCAGGGGGTTGATCCTGCGCCAGCGCAGCGTAGCCTGTCTTCTCCGGAGTAACCAACCTCAATGTCGCAGGCCAACGTAGAAAGGGTCAGGCGCGGGTTTGCAGCCATCGCCGCCGGCGATCTGGAGCCGATCGCCGAACTGCTGGCGCCGGACATCAAGTGGCATGGGGGCGACCCCGAGGCCGAGGGTGCCTGCCGCAACCGCGGCGAGGCGTTGGCATTCATGCGCGCGCGTCAGGGTCAGCGGCGGCTCGGCCGGCTGCTCGACGTGATCGACATGGGGGACCGGGTCGTGGTCGTCATGCAGCCCCCGCCCGAAAACGGCGTCAGCCCACCTCCCCGCGCCAACGTGACGACGTTCCGCGACGGCCAGGTGGTTGAGATGATCGGCTTCGATTCCCCCGAGGCGGCACTGGCGTACGTCGAGGCAACCCGGTAGGTCCACGCCGAGCTGGAACTACTGGGGAGGGGGCGTGCCCAAAGCCGCCCCCTCCCACGTCCCTGAGGTCTTACCGAACTTCGATCCTGCCGTTTAAGCCGGC
>Ga0182024_10003828_pt1 | contig 35292 bp, 25 predicted proteins | sample P32metaG_FD_120480 | JGI IMG/M metagenome (GOLD analysis project Ga0182024, IMG submission 120480) | Permafrost microbial communities from Stordalen Mire, Sweden - P3-2 metaG (Illumina Assembly) | ecosystem: Environmental > Terrestrial > Soil > Wetlands > Permafrost | place: Sweden: Stordalen...
CATCGGCATCTCGCTGGCCACGAGCCGCACCAAGAGCGACGAGGAACTCAAGGGCCTCGTCTATTCGCTGACTGAAAAAGTCCGCGAACCCAACCAAGCCTGGTACGCGACGCCGGCCTTCTTTGGAACGCTTCTTCTTCTCGCCTGTTTCGTTCTCAACATATACTTCTGGTAGAAAGGAAATTCTCTATGGGTCTCGATATACGCCTTCCAATCGGCATGATGTTTTCGCTCCTCGGCGCGATCTTGGCCATCTACGGCGTTGCCACCGGCTCCGACAGCGACATGTATAGCAGTTCTCTCGGAATAAACGTCAACCTCTGGTGGGGCCTCGTCCTCTTTTTCTTCGGGGCAATCATGCTCTTCTTAGCGCTCAAAGACCGCCGCCCCTAGCCCAATGTCTGGAGGCAGCAGACCGTGATCCTTTCCTGATCACAATCTCCTCCTTGGACCGCCGCCATTTTCTTCGCGCCACTGCCGCCGCGGCCATGGCCACGTTTCTTCGACGCCGGATGGCCGGTGCCAACGCCCATTCGGGCGCAACGGTCTCGATCATTCCCCATGCCGCCGTAATCCTTCGTGGCCGGCTTCATCGGAGGAAGACTCTCAAGAAAATAAAGCGGAAGCGACCTCTGAACAATAGGGCAAAACGGTGCCGGCTATGTATTCCAATGGGGCGGGTGGCCAGCCTGCGTGGAGAGTCTTTGCTAATTATATATAAAATCCAGCATTCTATCTATTGATCCAAGGCAGATATCTTCCTTAGCGTTTCCAAGGGTCCAAGCTGTCCCGTCCCGCTCCTTCGGATCGCGCCCCAGGGAGCCTTCCCGCCGTCATATGTTCATAATGAGAAGAGCCCTGCTCTCTGCAGGATTGATCATGGCCGGGATAATGCCGGGACTGGCTCAGGATTCCGCCACGCCCGTGCGAATCCAAGTGGACGCAGCGAAAACGCAATGGATCATCTCGAAGTATTTGACGGGTGCACATTTCGTCTATGCGTTTGAACCCGACTCGCTCTTTGCGGACGGAAGGGTGGCCGAATGGATGCGCCAGAGCAAAGTTGGTCTCATCCGCTGGCCAGGCGGAACGGCCGTGCAGACTTACCATTGGGATCACCTCAATGGCATTCCCTTCAAGGCCGACAGTTGGCAGCCAGGTTACCACGCGCCAGCTGCTGATCCGGTCAATTATATGGATCTGGACAAATATATCGCCTTCTGCCGTCAGGTGGGCGCCGAGCCGATGGTTGGCATCAATATCAAATCGGGCAAGGACTTCAACCGCGAGCAAGACGGCATGGACGAAGCCAGGCGGCTGGTTAACTACTGCGAGAATAAGCATTATAACGTGAAGTTCTGGTACATCGGAAACGAGGGCTACGCCTGTGGCATCGACTCCAAACTTTACCCCGGCTATATCGACCGGTATGGCGGGATGATCAAGTCAATTATTCCGAACGCGGTCATCATTGGTGACTGGAAGTTTGGTCCACTAGCGAAACATCGCTTCGAGGAGAGCGTGGCTATTGCGAAGGCTTCTGAATACATCGATGTGATGGAATTTCACGAAAAATGGGGCAGCAAATGGGGGCTATCGGGTGATGAACAAGTCGGGGACGGCTGGCCTATGTCCGACTGGCGCAAGGAAAGCGCCATCTATAACGGGGATTTAGCCAAGTACACGCGCCTCTTCCGCGAGGAAATGACCAAGGCTGGCAAGCCGAACGTGAAGGTCGCTCTCAACGAGTGGGGCGTAGAAGTCAAAGGCGGAACTCCATTCGATGCCGCGCTTGTCGCCTCCGATTACATGCTGGAGATGTTCCGCAACGACGTTTACCAAGCCTGCTATTGGGACCTGAATATTGGCCCGAAAAACTCGCAGGTGCTTCGGACTTCGGACAACAACCACACGTTGCTCGAATTCAATCCGATCGGGGAAATTTTTAAGATGTACTCGCATGCCTTGGGCAAAACGATGCTCCTTCTTGATAGCGACGACCCGCGTGTCTATGGTTTTTCCACAGTCGATGCCGCAAGTAAACAGATCGAGTTCTATCTCCTCAACAAAGCCGAGATCACAAGGCCGCTCCAAGTTCAGGTACTCAATGCCGGACTGGAGCATCCTTGGGTCAGCGTGGAGGCATTTATTTCTCCCGGCATAGTCAAAACGACTTCGCGGCATGGGATCAATCCCACCGATTTCAAACTCAATCTCGATCCATCCTCTTTCACCTGCGTCGTACTCGGGGAAAAATAAGATCACCAATTTAACCTTTAAATTATGCCCGCGACCATATTCCGTCTCCTCCTCTTGTTCGCGATTTCCTTTGTCGCTGTGCTTGCCCAGACAACTTCGACAGCGACGCCTTAGCCCATGTCGGAAGCGTCACCGCGCGAACATATTTTGTTCGATGACAATTTGGCGTTTTCAAAAGTATGACCCGGCAGAGGTGGCGGCCAAGCCTCCCTACAGCATGTTGAAAGCGTGGATGCTGCTGAACAGCAATCCATTTATTTTTGAACCGGCGGCGAGAAAAACCCAGCCCGATAAGAATCACGTTGAGAATGTTTCCTATACACAGACGCACTACGATGACAGCGGTTGGCGCAAGCTCAATCTGCCGCACGTCATGGCGGCGACCGACTCTACCTATGGCTTGGGCGAACTTTCGTGTGGTTCGCTTTGAAGGTTCTGCCTCCTGTAGGTTCCGGGGGTCATATGGAACAGCCTTTTAAAAGCCGTGTAAAAACTCATGGCGCAACTGTATCCGGTCTGCTTGGCAATTTGATCCAGCGTCAGGTCGGTTTCCACCAGCAGCTCTTTGGCCCGATTCATCCGCACTTCCCGCAAAAAGTCGCTGGGCACCTTGCCGACATGCTCCCGGAAATGCTTCTGAAGAGCGTTGAGTGAAACATCGGCGTAGCGACTCACTTCCTCGACACCCATAAGTTTCGAATAATTTTTAAAAATGAAGTTGATCGCGCGAGCTGTCGGTAGATGTGAAACGGCCAGGACATCCGTGCTTTGCCGCGTAATAATTTTTTCCGGAGGAATAAAAGCAGGCGAGGGAGTGAGCGAAGGGTCTGACATCATGCTGTCCAGCAACTTTGCCAACGCGAGTCCGATGTGATTGACTTCCCCGGCAATCCCTGAAAGTTGGGGCTGGAAGGTCTCGCACACGAGCGCATCATCATCGTTTGTGAGGATGCTGAGCTGATCTGGAATGCTGATTTTTTCGAGTTCGCAGGCCCGGTAGACGATATTGGCGCAATGCATTCCCCCGAGGAAAAGAGCACATGGCCAGGAGAGGCTGCGCAAAAAAACCCTCGTACGAATCACCGCGGCATTAAAGTCGTAATCCTTGGACGATTTTGCGTAGCAGAAGTGCGAGGCGCGATAGCCTTTCGCCTTGGCGAGTTCGACGAAACGTCGGCAAGGGTCAGCCTCCCATTTAGCCATGTCAATGCCGGCCATGTTACGAAAGCCGCGCCTGGCAAAATAACTGACCCCCATGTCGGCAATAGCTTCAATGTCTCCGTAAACACTTCCTATTCGGCTGCCCAGGCACTGAAAACGAGTTGCCACCGGAATGCGCTTGCCGCCGCGCATCTGTTCGATCTCCGCGTTGTCCACCCTATCCGCAATGATTCCATCTCCCCTCCATGAGGTCGGAATATGAAGGTGAAACTCGACACTCCAATGCCTGCTTTGCGCATAGTCGTGGATTGCCTGGTGAATCTCGCGGCGATAGTTACGCAAAAAGAGGAGAACGTGCTTCAGCCTCTTAGGTCGTCCCGCCATATGATGAACTTTAGCGATCTATTCCAATCCAAGGATGCCGGGTGAAGGTGAAACCAACAAACATCCTCTTGGAGAAGAATAAACGCCGAAAAGCAGCAAATTAAATATATAAACCGCATTTTATTATATAATTTCGTCAAACCGCGGATGGCCTGCTCGTAGCGGATCTCGAAGCCTCGCTCCCGCTGGGCGTGGTCCCGATGGGCAAGCCCGGGAACAGAAAATATACAGAACGGGTAGCTCTATAGATTGATTGCGGATTCCGGTCTGTAATAACCTACTATCCGGAGAGTCGTATCCTGACCAGTTGAAATGAGAACTTCCATGTCCGGGCCTTCTGATCATCGCAAAAGCCTTAACACTCATGTCTCTCGACGGGAGTTTGCGAAAAAGCTCGGCTACGGAGCCGCCGCATGGTGTTTCCTTCCTCGCTGCCTTTGCGGACAGTCAACCGATCTTTCCTCTCAAGCCATCGGGGGCCCCGGGATAAATTCCACTTACCCTTCCGACCGCGCCTTCTCGGCGAAAGGTTTCGACCTGGCCGACGTGCAGTTGCTCGACAGCCCTTTCAAACAGGCCATGGATATTAATGCCAAGTACCTGTTGGCGCTGGAGCCGGATCGATTTCTCAGCAATTTTCGCACCGTGGCGGGTTTGCCGCCCAAGGCTTCGATTTATGGCGGTTGGGAATCTCCGACCACCGGAGCGGGCCGTTGCCTGGGACATTATTTATCTGCCATATCGCTTCAATATCGCGCTACGGCCGATCCACTTTTTAGCCAACGGATTGGTTACATCGTCGATGAACTGGAAACCTGCCAGGATGCCAATGGCGATGGTTATGTTGGCGCTTTGCCGAATGCCAAGGATGTGTTCGCCAAACTTGCGGCCGGCGATGCCAAGGCTCTCTATCAATCGAGAGTGCCGTGGTATATTATTCATAAACTCATGGCGGGCTTGCGCGATGCCTGCTCGCTTGCAGGTGTAGTCAGGGCGAAAACAGTCCTGATTAAATTCGCCGACTGGGCAATTACCACCACCGGCGGATTGGATGATACGCAATTCCAGATCATGCTGGGACAGGAACATGGCGGGATGCGAGAGGTCATCGCCGATGTCTATGCCATGACCAATGATACCAAATATCTGAATTTGGCCAACCGCTTTGCCCACCATGCCGTGTTGGACCCCCTGACTGAAGAAGAAGATAAGCTGGCCGGGTTGCATGCTAATACCCAGATACCAAAAATTATCGGCTCCGCCCGTATTTATGAATTAACCGGCGACAAACAGGAAGCAGCCCTAAGCAAATATTTCTGGAGCGAGGTTGTTTATCACCACACTTACATCACTGGTGGAATCAGCACGCACGAGCACTTTGAATCTCCAGATAAACTTTCTCTTTCTCTCACCAATATAGAAACGTGTATCACCTACAACATGCTCAAGTTGACCCGGCATCTTTTTGAGTGGAATCCAGATGCGGAGTATGCGGACTACTATGAAAGGGCGCTCTACAATGATATTCTCGCCTCACAAGAGCCGGAGACCGGGATGTTCACTTATTATCAAGCGCTGCTGCCCGGTCATTATCGCTCTTATAGCACTCCTACCCATGATTTTTGGTGTTGCGTCGGTACTGGCATGGAAAATCACACGCAATACGGCAATAGCATCTACTTTCACTTGGACAATGAGCTATTTGTTAATTTATTTATCCCTTCCATTCTCGATTGGAAGGATAAGGGTTTAATCATTCGCCAGGAAACAAGCTATCCGGAGTCGGATATGATATTTTTTAAAATCAAGGCTCAGCATCCCACTGAACTTACCCTCAAGGTCCGTTACCCGTCATGGGCTCAATCTGGCATGAGCGTGAAAATCAACGGCCAGCCTTTTGCCATCAGCGCACAACCCCGAAGTTATGCTGAGATTCAACGCCTTTGGGTGGATGGCGACGAGGTCCAAGTGCAGATTCCATTTGGGTTGCGCACCGAAACGATGCCAGGAGATTCCGGTAAAATCTCGATTCTTTATGGCCCTCTTGTCTTGGGTGGACAATTGGGTGAGGTTACAGATCTAAAATTGAGATACGCATGGCACACCCCTAAAGATGATTTCTCGGATGTTCCCTCGTTTAAGAGCAAGGGACAACCCATCGAAGAATGGGTTCAGCCAGTTGCCGGAAAATCTTTGACATTTCAAACCGTGAACGTGGGGCAGCCGCATGACGTGACTCTGGTACCGTTTTACCGACAAGCTCACGAACGATATACCGTTTACTGGGACCAAGTTTAGGCGCGGGTTGAAATGCGAGGAGCATCGAAAGTCAGTCATGACCAGAGCTTAAACCACGCGATTTTTATCTCGGACGGGGTATACCTTCGCCGCACTGGAGCCGAGGCGTACTTCAACCATGCCAGAACTCTTTTCCAGCAGCATGGGCCAGCGTCAAAGCAATTGGGAAAACTTTTCCTCAGGCCGCTTGAAACTGTTCAAATGCAAGAAGGATTGAACCTATCAACCATGGACTAGTTTTCAAATCGTGGTCGTGAGTTGGATAGAATCTCATGGCGATAGTTACGCAAAAAAGAGGAGACCGTGCTTCAGCCTCTGAGGTCGTCCCGCCATACGATGAACTTTAACGATCTATTCCAATCCAAGGATGCCGGCCGAAGGCGAAACCAATAAACGTCTTCATGGAGAAGAATAAACGCCGAAAAGCAGTAAATTAAATATGTAAAACGAGTTTTCTTATATAAATTTGTCAAACCACGAATAGCCTGCTCGTATTGAATTTTGTTGGGTTAATTTTCCGCCGCTTGCGGCGGCTTTAGATATCAGTTTCAGTCTGCCCTCCGAAATACACCGCTGCTTACGGTGGGGTTCTTTATTTCTCGAAGCATTGCTTCCGCTGGGCGCGCGGTTCCAATGGGGCAAGCCCGGGACCGAAAAATATACAGAACGGGCAGCTCTATAGATTGACTGCGGATTCCGGTCTGTAATAGCCTACTGTCATTTGGAGCTTCCCCGATAATATATCTGCTTTTTATGAAAATGATCTCTGCGAAATTCATCCCTTTGATCTATTTCGCCGTCGCCAGCGTCGCCGCCATGGCGAATCCAACCGGCCCGATCGATCCCGCCAACTACGCTGCGCCGGTCCGCGTCGCGTGCGTGGGCGACAGCATTACGGCAGGCCTCTACGTGCCATCCGGAAAGTCGTATCCTGACCAGCTGCAGGCGATACTTGGAGACAACTGGCAAGTGAGGAATTTCGGCGTGAGCGCTCGGACGCTGCTGAAAAAGGGCGATTTGCCCTACTGGAATGAAACGGCCTTCCACGACGCACAGGATTTCAAGCCGGATGTCGTCATAATCATGCTCGGAACCAACGACACCAAGCCAGTGAATTGGTCGCATCACGGTGACTTTTACGCTGATTACAAGGAGTTGGTGGAAATCTTCAAAAATCTCCCCAGCAAACCGCACATCTTTCTTTGCCGCCCAGTTCCCGTAATCGGACCTGGCAATTACGGAATAAATGAGAGAAACTTGGAGATCGAGATTCCGTTGATCGATCAACTGGCCGCTGCGGAAAATGTCGATCTCATCGACATGCACGCCGCACTGGCCGGCAAGCCCGCTTTTTTTTCCGACCGCGTACATCCGACCGAGGCGGGAGATGGCATCATGGCACAGAGCGCTGCCGCCGCCTTGACCGGCAAGAGTGCGCCTTAGAAGCATTTACAACGGCCAAAGACGGCATGAATTCCCACGAGGCAAAAACAATTTAGAATCGCCTCCCAGAGACATTTTAAATAAAGGCGGCCTCTTTTATAAAAACCGTGCTTTGCTCCGAACATAGATCGGTGAATTTCCGTCCTAGTCAGCCTTCAGCAATTCATGACTTATATTTGCTGAAGCAAGCGATCAACTGTGTTTCGCATAGACCGCGTCTGAAAGCTCCTCAGCCGTCAGCAGGTTGTACCCGCGCCGCAGCCAACAATTCAAAACGATCTCGTGATCTACCGCGTCTAGTTCTTTCCTCGGCTTTTGAAAGACACGGGCGAATTCCTTGATTCATTCTGTGGCAATCGGATTACTGCGCTGCCAAGCCTTCATCACCCGTCAATCGACCGAAACCATGGCCATCTCGGATCGGGCACTCATCTCCGCCCTGGCGTTCATCCGCGAAAATGCCACGCGTCCGATCCAGGTGCATGAGGTGGCCACCCGAGCCGGCCTCTCGCGCCGGATGCTGGAACGGCGCTTTTTGGAAACGCTGGGGAGCAGTCCCGCCGCTCATATTGGCAGGTTGCGGCTGGATCGCGTGAAGGCACTCCTGATCGAAACCGACCTGCCCATCAACAATGTCGCGGAATCTTGCGGATTCTGTTCTCCGGAATATATGATGTCGGTATTTAGGAAGGAATTACATACCACGCCGTTGCTGTACAGGAGATATATTCGAAGACGATCAGTCTGCCTTGGCCTTGCGACACCAATCCAGCGCCTGCATGACTGGCGAATCGATCCTGTCCCATCCAGTTAAAACTGTAACCAAAAAAAGTAGCGACGCCCGGCCGCCGACTCGATACCATCCTGGATACAATCGACGGGCAACTCTTTATGAAATCTCTCTATGTCAGCAGGCTTTTAGCCACAGGCCTTTGTCTCTCAATGTCGGGACCGGGACTCAGAGGTGATGACGTCGCACCGCCTGCGTCCAACTTAACCCTCTGGTATACGAAACCCGCCAACAATGCCATGAATGAAGCCCTGCCCATCGGCAATGGTCAAATTGGCGGATTGATTTTTGGCGGGACAGCCAACGAGCGCGTCGTTCTCAACGAGGACAGCCTGTGGACGGGAAATGAGAATCCTTCCGGCGGGTACGATAATGTCAACTTCGGGAATTACCAAACGCTGGGGGATATCCACATCAACTTGCCCGGCCACGACCAGAATGTGTCCAATTACCGGCGCGATCTCGATATCGGACAGGCTTTGGCCCATGTCAGCTATGATACGAATGGCATTCATTATCAGCGCGAGTATTTTTGCAGCCACCCCGCTGGCGTGATGGTGGTGCGGCTGACCGCGGACAAGCCGGGCGGCTATAGCGGAACGATTGAGTTAAGCGATTCCCGCAAGAGCGTCACGCAGGCAGAAGGAAACGGCCTAAGTTTTTCATCCACGCTTGCCAACGGTTTGAAATATGAGGCGCAACTCCTGGTTCAGGCGGAAGGAGGAAGTTTGCAGGCGTCCGGCGACAAAATCTCGTTCCAAAATTGCGATAGCCTGACGTTGTTCTTCGATGCCGGAACCAACTATGCGATGGACTACGCCAAAGGCTACCGGGGCGACGACCCGCATGACCGGGTGAGCCGCGAACTCAACGCCGCCTCCGCACAGCCCTATGATGCCTTGAAGACAGCGCATGTGCAGGACTTTCAATCTCTCTTCAACCGCGTCTCCCTCGATCTTGGCCCGTCGTCCGATGCGCAGAAAGCCCTTCCCTTCGATGAACGCAAACCCCAGGCCGCCCAGACGGTGGACCCCGAACTGGAAGCCCTCTTTTTTCAGTATGGGCGCTATCTCCTCATCTCCTGTTCCCGACCGGGAGGATTGCCGGCCAATTTGCAGGGCCTCTGGAACGATAGCAACACGCCGGAGTGGCACTGCGATTACCACTCGAACATCAACGTCGAGATGAATTACTGGCCCGCCGAGTCGACCAATCTCTCCGAGTGCGCCCTTCCGTTTTTCGACCTCGTCCAGAGCCAGCTCGAACCGTGGAGAAAAGCAACAGCCCTCTCCAAAGTCTTCGAAATACCCGGCGGCGCCATGACCACGCGGGGCTTCGCCATTCGCACGTCGCACAACATCTTTGGCGGCATGGGCTGGGGTTGGGACAAAACCGCCAATGCCTGGTACTGCCAGCTTTTTTGGGAACACTATGCCTTCACCCAGGACAAAGATTACCTCCGGCAGGTCGCCTATCCCATCATGAAGGAAACCTGCGAATTTTGGGAAGACCATCTCAAGACGTTGCCAGATGGCAGCTTGGTCGTGCCCAACGGATGGTCGCCGGAGCACGGTCCCACGCAGGATGGCGTGAGTTATAACCAGGAAATCGTCTGGGACCTTTTCAACAATTACGTCGATGCCTGCAACGCCTTGGACATCGACCCCGAATACCGCGATCAAATCGCCTCCATGCGGGACAAGCTGGCCACGCCGGGAATCGGAAGCTGGGGCCAACTCCTCGAGTGGCACACTGAGCTGCACGATAAGGAGCTTGATACGCCCAACGATCACCATCGCCACACTTCGCACCTCTTCGCTGTTTTCCCAGGAAGACAGATCACGGCGACCGGAACCCCCGACCTGGCCAAAGCCGCCAAGGTTTCCCTCGACGCGCGCGGCGACACCGGCGACGTCCGGGAGTGGTCCTTCGCCTGGCGCACCGCCCTCTACGCCCGCCTCCTGGACGGAGAGGCGGCTCACCGCGAACTTCAGCAACTCTTCTCCGAGCGCAATACCTGCCTGAACCTGTTCGGCCTCCACCCTCCCATGCAGATGGATGGCAATTTTGGCTCCAGCGCCGCCATCGCGGAAATGCTCCTGCAAAGTCAGGCAGGCGAAATTAATCTTCTGCCCGCGCTGCCCGCCGCGTGGCCGACCGGCTCGGTCAAAGGCTTGCGCGCGCGCAGCGGCTTCGAAGTGGGCATCGATTGGCAGGACGGTAAACTGAAAAGCGCCACGATCCGGTCCCTCACCGGAACCACCTGCCGCGTCCGATACGGAGGCAAAACCGCGGAGGAGAAACTTGATCCCGGAGCCACCATCGTCTTGAACGTTTCCCAATTCTGAGACTGCCCCTGGCTCCTCTGGATGGCTGAAGGGGTAAGAGTTTGTACCAAGAGGCGCGCGGAAGTGGAGAAACCCTCGCCCTGGCCAGCGCACCGCCCCGTTTGATCCTCCAGCAATTCGGCCCACTACCAGGACAGTACCAACTAACGGCTGGTGGGGTGTAATCGTGCCAGACGGCCGCGGCCCAATTCGTCGTTAAGGAAGGTTCGCTTGATCGAGATCTTGGCCGGGAGGCCATTTAGATAATATGTCCGGGCTTCCGGAAGGAGAAGCAAAAGGCCGCTATTCCCCAACGTCGGCGAAACCGACATCGATCCCTTGACCTCCTGTGAATTGGTGGCAATGGACGGCGACGGTTATGGTTGCACCGGGAGTCAGGCCAGCGAGAACACTTGGCGCGATTTCCAAGGGCAAGTATGCCGTGACGTAGCCCTTCTCGCTGGCGGCAAGAATCCCGTTGATGTAAATTTCCACATCGTCGTCGTGGAAGACGTAGAGCTGGAGATGGGGATGGTCGCCCTCCGGTAGCGTTACCTCGCGGCGCAGCCAGATGTCATCGCTCGTCCAATCCGTATTTTTTTTGAATCCGGGAGGATTTGTTCCAAATCCCGCCTGTCCCTGTTTCCAGTCGGCAGCATTGAAATCAGGCGCGATCCAATCGTCGGCGGGTTTGTCCGTGGTGTAGAACCACGTCTGTTCGGTGGGAACGACCATGGTCATTTTCTCCGTGCCGGGAAGGGGGGCCCAATTCGAGGGATTTAGCTTGTCGCGCGAGGCCCACTTTTTCCAAAGATCGGCATTGGTGAGCATCTTGATAAAAAAACCCCCGACGACTGGACGGGCATGCATGCCGCCGCTATTCACATTGTCCGTCTGGTAGGAATCGGCAATGGGATCGCGGACACTTGTCTGGTTGAGATAGTCGTAGAAGGGATCGACGATCGCTTCGAAGTCGGCCTGATTGTCGGCCAGGGTCGCACACCACATCGACCAGTCGCTCTTGCTTAGCTTCGTGCGGGAATCCAGGGGCAGACCGTACTTGTTCAGCTTGGTCTTATAGAAGGCCACCTCCTGCTGCGCCACGGAGTGGGGAAATACGTGCAGGCCGAGAATGCCATCCCAGACGAGATTATATTTTTGGCTCCACGTGCCCGGCTTGTCAAAAGCCAGACGGGAATGATCGCCGTCCGACGAGGCCTGGACCCAATGAGCGGCATCGGCGCTGGCGAGATCGGCATATTCTTTCGCCGTTTCGAGATCGCCGCTGATCCGGCACATGTCGCCATAGGCGGCCAGGGCCAGGATGGCCTTGACCGAAAGGTTGGCATTGTGGGCGAGATGTCCCATGAAGTCGTCGGTGCAGAGCTGATTCTCCGGATCAAGGCCGTATTGTTTGAGGTAGTCCGCCCACTGGGTGAGTTGCGGCCACCAGGGCTTGACGAAATCGGTGTTGCCGTCTACCTGCGAGATGGCGTCGCAGAGAATCAGCATGTTGCCGCTCTCCTCGACGGCCATCGCTTCGCCTCCATCATCCCGGCCCAAGGCAAGCGGATACGTTCCCAGGTCATGCGGCGCATTCGGAAATTTCCAATGAGGCGAGGCCGAATACATCAGGATGTGGACCAGCGAGGCCTTGGCGAGCGAGGGGCTCAGGAAGAGCCATATTGGGTCCATCGGAAAGAAGACGTCCACGGTGGCAATGTCGCCATTGCTGGTATTTTCCTTGGTGAAGAAGAGCGGTTGTTTGTTCGCATCGGCGGCCAGACCGTTGGCCGCGACGCATTCGCGATAGGAGAGCGCCACGACGCGCGCGTATTTTTCTCCGCCTACGGTGGTCAGGTCGGCGGTCAGCTCCTGATCGAATGCCTCGCAACGGGCAAGAAGCTGGGGATACTCGTCCGAGGCCTTTTGCAGAAGATCGTCGATCTTGGTGCCGTTGCGTGCCCAATAGGGTAGAAGTTCCTTGCCAAAGTACTTGATGGCATAAACCTCGTCGTAGGCGAGGATGACCTGCCGTTGCACGGCCTCCGGTCCAACCTCACCAAGATCAAAAGCTAAAGCCATTGCCGGCTGAACGGTCGCCGGACTCACATTTTGCTGCAAACTTGGCTGGGAGAGGCCACCGGTAGCGTCGAAACTCGCTTCCAGCATACTATCAAAACCGATCGCGGAGGTTGAGTCGGCCGTGACCGCCGCAGCATAGGCATAGCCCCAATTGATGCGGTGGTCATCCCCGCTGGAGCCCAGAACGGGTTGCTCCTTGGTGCCCACGCGCAGCGTCGTCAGAGGTCCTGCGGCCGCCTTCGTCCACTCGACAACTTCGTCGGGCTTGTTCACCGCCAGCTGGGAACTGGCGCTGTCGTAGAGCTCGACCTGGTGATTCGCCCCATCAATCGAGCGAACATTCCAGGTGAGGTAACTCAGCGGCCAGGAGAAAACATCCAGATCATCGGGCAACGCCGGCTCAAGGAACGTGAGGGTGACGTGGACTCCGGCGTCCTCGAATTCGTAAATGCTCCGGGTGGGTGTAACCTCGACGGACTTCTGCGTGAAGGCCGGAAGATCGTCCGGCGCGAGGCCCATCAGCCGGTAACTCTTTCCGTCAATGCGAATCAAGCTGATGAGCGGATGCTCCCGGTGCGTCCAGTGCTCGGTGGTGGCCCCGTTGAGATGGTCCGCGGGCGACCAGATGCTCAGAAAAGGATCGTAGGTGACGAGGGGAACAGCGGGCGGCCGGAAAGGCGCCATATCTGCGGTGTCCTCACCATGAAGCGCAGAGAGGGGCACAAGCAAGACAAGAGCAAGAATTCCCGAAGGGATGATGGAGGCGGTCATAAAGAAGATCGAGGGGTCGATGAGTTTTGGCAAAGATAGCGGATTAGGATGAACGGGATAAGACAAACGAAAAGACCAGGGCTGGTGAGGCGACGATTCAAGCGGCGCGGGCGGAGAGATTTTTAAACCGGCCCGGAACGTATTTGGGCGACCAGACCCGGAGACCAATGGCCCCCGAGGGGTGCTCGTTATCCTGCGCTTCGAGCAGGGGCTTCGTCATATCCGACACGTAAACGGCGATGTTCGGACCCGAGGCCTGCACCCGCACTGCGTAGGGCTCGCCGGATTTGAGTCGGAAAGGAACTTTTTTAAGATCGCGCCACGTGCCGTTGCTTTTTCCCAGCAAGACCCAATTTTTCTCGGCATTGAAACCGACATAATACCCATTGAATTCGTTGCCACCGAAACCGAACCGGGAGGCGCGAACCGAGCCTAGAGGCAGCGCGAGATAAGGCGTTGTCTGCAGAGGTGCGAGATTGGGGAAAAGACCTGGCCGACTATTCTTTGCCTCGGTGGGAGGAATCGTCTGGCCATGCAGTCGTAAGCCTGAAGGGAGTAAATAAGCAGCCGCAGTTAAACCGCTGAATTTGCGGATAATTTCCCTGCGATACATTGTATTTAGGCATTCAATCCTTGGATTATTATGGGTCTGGAGCCGCCCGTATCCATATATAAAATAAAAAGCTCGTATATAAAAGCGTTCGCAGGGCGTGTTTTCACAATCAAAAAGCTAGAATTAGAGTGCGTTTGCTCCAATTCCGGTTTTGTAGCGTCACTGATAACTTCCTGACTTTTCGAATGTCAAATGTCAAAACGCCGTGGGCGTAAAAATAGCCTGCCAAAATGGTGCAGGCTTATTTCGGATCGAAGGGGCGAAAAGACGCTATTTCATGGAAAACTGCTCAATGGAAATCTGTTAGTTAAAGGTGATAGACTCGGGCAACGGGGGAAGGGAAAAAGGGGAGGTATCAGCTCCGAGCAATTCGAGCTGGTGACACATCGTTCGGTGCAGATCGCCTAAGAGGGGGATATTACAACAAATTCTCGATAAATTCCGACCCATTGAAGACCCCTATGTGACAGAACGCCTACATGCTGTCGCACTCGGCTGCGCATTGCGCACCGGACAAATGACGGATTTGAGGAATTTGGGACAACAGGTGTACGACACGGTATTTCGCAATGGGCGTCCACTGCCCCACGTGGCGTTCAGGAGTTACGCCAAGGGCGTCGTGGATACTGCCGTAAATGCAAAATGCGCAATAAAGTTCGGAAAAGGTAAAATTACGCCTCCTTATTCCAGTCGGTGGATTGGGTCGTTACCCTCTTTACGTTCACTTTGTAAAAAGTTTGGTGGTGAAAGTTATGATGACAATAAAACCGGAGGAAGACGAATTTATCACTCCATTACCGATGGAGATTTTCGCGCTTATGAAATGGGCTGTGCATGGGACTGGTCCGTCCGAAAAATCGGATGCACGGAGGAGCCTTTTTTACTGACCTACAAAAGATTCAAGAGCGCGCTCGGCTACAATGCAAAGGAAAGCTTCGATGTTTACGAGCGGGCTCTATCCGACGATCAGCAGGAAAAGAGAGACATTTTTTCTGGATTGTCCTCAAAGCGACGATCTCCTGATTCCGATTCCGCCGAAAAAGATCTGCTACAGAATCTCGACGTGGCGCAGACTAAATTCTTTCGCAGGATTCAACCCGACCTCAAACGGCGAGATTGGCATAGCGATGAAACCCACGAGCAAGAATTTCTGCAACGATGGCTTTTGCACCGAGTGTCGACCCTTGGTTGGACCCACCAGCGATTTAATGAGTTCGATTCGGGTTCTTTTGGGCACAGCCGCGAGGCATACAAGGCTGAACGCATCGGCAAAAAGTACCAATGGATCGCCCTGCAGGAAATTTGCGCACGTCAAAGCGACAATTTCGAGTTTGTCATCGATACCTACCGGTCGAACAGCCAAGAACGCCTCAACGGATGGTGGATGTCGGATTTCCGTGATATCGATCCTTCCAATTTATTGGCTTCCACCTTCGACCATTTGGAAGAAGAAACTGATTCATGTTGGTGGGTTACTTCTAAATACGATTCTTGGCTTAAGCACGGGACCAAACTTGGTTGGTTGAAAGCCACGGATGATCTTCCCAATCCTGTGGAGTTGTTGAGTGTTCTCAATCCATCCGATCAAACCGAGTGGTCGCTGTTGCAAGGCGTAATTCGGTGGAGCCATGAAGAGAAATTAGGATCTCTGGAAACTAAAGAGCCCGAAAGTCAGAACCTTCTTTATTCTCTGACTTCTTACCTGGTGAAGGCGCAGGATTTGCCAAGGATGTGGAACTGGTTTGCCGATCAAAACTGGGAGAATGAAAATTGGCCCAATGCATCGGCCCGAGTGCATTATTGCCTGCACGAACATTTCCAACTTCCGGCATTCGACAAGGTGGTGGAGAACGAATGGATTGTTGATGCCTTTTACAGCCGGATCGTCCCACCGTGTCCCATCATGCTCACGAACGATGAGTATTTGGCAGAGAAAAGCACCCATGACTGTTCCATTGCAAATACTTTCAATATCCGCCTGCCTTCACAATGGATAGCGGAGAACATGCATCTCAAAATGGGAGCGAGAAACGCCTCATTTTTCGACGCGAAAGGCAATTTAATATCCTTCGATCCATCGACCTCAATGCACGGACCTAGCTGTGAAGTTTCAAGAGGTTGTCCGTTGGGCAGTAAGTGTGGAGAGTTGAGTTGGAACCAAAACTCGACCATGAACCCACCACCCAACGAACATGCACCGTAATGCCAAATTAACTCCGCGAGGTCGAGCCGAGATGGTGCGACGGGTGATCGATGAAGGTGTGTCCGTCAAGGAGGTGGCGGCCAACTTCGGGGTCTGCGAACGCACGGTGCGCAAGTGGGTGAAGCGGCAGCAGGCTGCGGTTGGACTGGAGGATCATTCCTCGCGGCCCAAGGCCAGTCCGCGTCGTTTGCCTTGCGAGACACAAAAGACTTTGATCGAGTTGCGCCGTCAGCGCTGGACCGGTGCCCGGATCGCCTCCCACCTGGGCCTGTCGCGCGCCACCTTGAGCCGTTATCTTCGTCGGGCCGGTCTCAATCGCGCCGCCTCCCTGGAACCGGTGGTGCCGGTCGTGCGCTACGAAAAGGCCCGGCCCGGCGAGTTGCTCCACCTCGACATCAAGAAGCTCGGACGCATCCAGCGACCCGGTCACCGCGTTACCGGTTCACGTTCGGTTCGTGCTCATGGCAAAATCGGCTGGGAGTTCGTCTTCGTCGCCATCGACGACTGTTCCCGGCTGGCTTTCGCCGAGATCTGCACCGATGAACGCCAGCCTACCGCCGTGAACTTCTTAAAAGCTGCCTTGGCTTATTATGCCGGCCTCGGCATCCAGGTGAAGGCCCTCATGACCGATAACGGCGCCTGCTTTATCTCTCACACCTTTACCCAGGCTTGCGCACAACTCGGACTCAAACACATCTTCACCCGGCCCTATACGCCACGCACCAACGGTAAGGCCGAACGCTTCATTCAAACGTCCATACGTGAGTGGGCTTACTATGCCAGCTACGATCACTCGCGTGCTCGCTTGGCCGCCCTCGCTCCGTGGCTTCATCACTACAACTGGCACCGTCCTCACTACGCTCTTAATCTTAAACCGCCTGCCTCCCGCCTCAAACTATCCCCGGACAACCTCCTGAAACTTCACACCTAACTCCCTGCTGATTAAAAGGGATGTTTTCGATAAATTTCTTAAGCAACAAAAGCTGGGATTATTATGGGTACTTTACGGCGAGAAAAATATTTACAATCGAAAAATAGATCACTCGGATGGTCGACAGGTGCTTCACGGCGCAATTTCATACCTAGGCAGTAAATTTATAAGCGGATACATAGCCGCGTTTCACTCTCGGAAGGGCCAAAAGACTTCGCTATTCAAAAGCTCAGCCAACAGCACTCATTAGAGAAGAGTCTTAGATACTGCTTCTTGAAGATATAGGCTCCTCCAGTCAAACAGGAATTTCCCCCTGTAGTCTTAGCGACCTTGGGCCAGAGGCAGTTCTCGGAGGTGTTTGTCGATTTTGCCCGCAATGGCATCCGACAAACCGGATTCGCGGCGAATTCGTGGCCAGAAGGTTAGAACTGCATCGACCACACGGTCGACGGTGTCGAGTGTTTCGCGTTCAGGTAAAGCCGCCCTCTCAGCTAGTCGCCGGAATCTTTCGCGCGTGATGGCGGCAAAATTCTTTTCACCGGCGATGTTAAGAGCCAGCCTTTCGTCGGGTATGTAAGGAACCGTCGAAACCAGGTCATAGGCGGGAGCCAAAACCGGCGTTCGTTGATCGGGATAGAGAAGAGCCCAGTTTTTGAGATGCATGTCCCCATTGCCCGTGAGAACAATAAAGGCCAGACGGGCAACAAAGTCTTGGGCCGCCTGTGGACCCAGAATTTGTCCGATCAGTTCCGCAATACGTGCGTTGCCCACCTTTTCGTATTTATCATGAGGAAAAACGCCAAAGACCTGAGCCAGGTCTTCCATGTGGACGCGCCCTCCCCCCGGTAGTCGATCAAACCGCCGCACAGCTAATGCGTTCCGGTCGGCAAAATTCCCCACTTGGGGCAACCCTTGAATGGAGTCGACCGAAACAAGGCGGTGCTCGGGGACTGCAATACCAGCCTGTTCGGCGAGGGTGAGCATCGCCGCTTCATTTTCTGGAACGGCGGGATGAATGGAGGAAGGCAGTTTCACGATCCAATCCCCTCCGATGCCAGCGGCCGGAATGGCCAAGCCCCCCTGCTTGTTCATTTGGGCCGAAAACTTGAGTTGCACGCCGGCCAGCGAAAACCGGAGCGGACCATCCGATTTGCCCGAGCCTGCATTGGAGGATTCCAATGGCGCAGATTGAGGCTCGCCACCGGTAATGCGGATGGCACCGGGCAAATCCTGGCCGAGAAAGGCGAGCAGATGGTATTCACGACTCGGATGAATGCTCGCGTGTTTGGCGATGTATTCCAGAAGAGGGCCTTCAGGTAGCAAGTTGGAAAACCAGGGAGGCAGTTTGGTTCGAGTGGGCCGTGTCTCCTGTCGCAGTTCCCCGTTGGCCTTTCGATAATACTGGCTGAGCACGGGGCGATTGGGATCGTTAATGTATTCCTCGGCGAAGCTGAAGAGAATCTGCTCACCGGGAAGGAGAAGGAGAGTTCCGACGAGCCGATCCCCCAATAGGGCTTGAAGGTTCATGGAGCAGATTCCTCCTCATCATCGGCGCTCCAAAGAGGGTCTTCCGTCTTTCCCGAAAGTAGGGCCTGCACGGCGGGAACCATCGCGCTGGGAATGAGCATCACCTCGTGATCGACCAAGCGGGCTATTTGGATAACACTGGAAAGACGCGGATCGACCCGGCCGTTTTCAATGGTGGAGACGCGGGTTTGCGCCCAACCTAAGTGCTGGCCAAGCTGCTGCTGGGTCCGTTTCTTCGCTTTCCTGGCAGCTCGTAATTGCTCGTTGAGGGGAAGCATTCATACAATATAGCGTATATTTTTATGAAAGTATATCCAAAACGATATATTCCACTAGGATAGATCGTCAGGGGTAATAGGGCTTCGCCATCCATTGCATGATCGGCAAACGATTGACCGGATCGAGGGATGAGACAGCAGCGACCAAGTCAAAAGTCCACTTCCGCTTCCGGGCATAGCTGAGGGCAAGAGGTCTCCTTTTCGGGTACCCGCCCGCGGATGCCGCATGGTATTCAAGAAGTGAGAGGCATCGGTCTCAATCAAAGGAACTCGCTTAAGGGGTTGGACCGGTGCGCTTTTGATGAAGGAACTAAACCGCTTTTTAGTCGAGCCGTCATAACCCAGCATCATTTCTTCAAAGACATCGTTCCAATTACGGGTGGAAAGCTCCGGCGAGCGGCCCGACAGGTACGCCTTGGCCATGGTGACGTTCAGCGCGGGTTGAGCGACGGCCTGGTTGCGGGCGACGAGGAGGGCGAGCGCCTTCTTTTTGTCGCGGGTGCGCAGGCTTTCCTGCTGTTTGGTCACGACATCTTCGACGTAGTAAATGCCGTTTTCTCGGACGTAAACACGGTAACGATTTTCCATGGAACGATCTCCTTTGAGCGAACGGGAGCCATCGTATCGAACCCTTTTAAGTCCCGTTACCGAGCAGCCGGAGAGTTAGAGCGAGTTACGCTTTACCTCCTGAAATTGCGCAATCTACTGGCAATTCTACTGGCAATGGGGCTTTTTTGACCCTTTTTTGGGCTCTCCCCGAGAGCTGGCTCGTTGAACTTCAACGATTTGGAAACCGGGCGGACGGGGAGGGATTCGACCTGAACAAGCCGCTTGTCTACAGATACTTATAGCTAATATCAGAGGGTAGAGCAAGTCGATTCATGCGTACTTTTCTTCTAATTTCACCTACAATTGGCCGGCCCTTCTCTGACAGTTTCTCTGACAGTTTGCGCACTTGGAAAGTCAGCCCCTGGGTAGAGTCAAACCACATTTTAATCTTGATGAGAAATGAAATCCCCTTAAATTTCAAAGAATGCGATACCAAGTTACTCATGTAAGGCTCTCCGCGAACGGCACGCGCCATGAACATATTACCGACTTATGGGCGGGGCAGTCGTTTACCCGCGCAGATGTCGTCAATCGAATCGAAAAGGGAACGGATTCGTTTTTTGTGGCCGATACTATCTCGCCGTCAAGAACGGTGGATGTCCATGTTGTTCATGCTTCTCCTAAGTATGTGCAGACAAAACGAGATGGCGTCCTCACCGACAATCTCCTTCAACTGCCACGATTCTAGCAGTTGATTCGTTAGGAGAATGGAGGATTTTTTCTGCTGTCACTGGACGGCGATGACACTCGATCCTAAAATAGTAGGAGGAGAACAATTCCATGAGTCCTTTTCACTCCGGCATGAACCATTGGCAGCGTCAGTGGCTTAGTGATCGCTTACACAAGAAACGGCTCGTCGAGTCTGAGCCGACCAGCACATTTTCGCAACCAACTCCGCTGCTGCGGTCGCGCCGCCCCAAACCAGAGCCTTCAAAAGCATCGATTATACCTCAACGGAAGCCCCCGCCACCCCGACCTCCAAAGATTGCTTGGCCATCCGCCGAGGCACTGGAAAAACTTATTTGGGAGAAGCCCACATCCCAAGTCGCCAAAGATCTTGGAGTTTCCGACAAGGCCATTGAAAAGCACTGTAAAAAGTTGGCTCTGAAAAAGCCGCCGCGCGGCTACTGGGCAAAAATCCAGGCCGGGAAAAGCGAGCGTCCGTAATCTAATTTTTTCGCATTGGCGTTACGGATTCCGATCATCGATCAGACGATAACTTGTGCTACGGCCACCGCCTTCATCCTGGATCAGGATACTGCGTTCGATCAAAATCTTGATGTCCCTGAGAGCCGTATCTTCGGAACACTTGGCCAGCTTGGCATATTTTGACGTAGAAAGTTTGCCTTCAAAACCATCCAGCAGCAGGTTGATAATCTTGCGCTGCCTGTCGTTTACAGGCTCCGCGTTGATTCGTTCCCAGGATTTCGCTTTTCGCAAAACACCGGAGAGTTCCGTCTCAGCTCCCGCAACAGCCCGTCCAAGACAGCCCAGAAACCATTCTAGCCACGAGGTAATATCGGCCCCTCCCCTTTGGCTCTGCTCCAAGTGCAGATAATACTGCTTCCTCTCGGCTTCAATCTGCGCCGACATGCTATAAAACCGCTCGGCAGTTCCTTCGGCCCGCGCCAAGGCCATGTCGGCAATGGCCCGGCCAATGCGCCCGTTGCCATCCTCAAATGGGTGGATGGTGACAAACCAAAAATGGGAGACTGCCGCTTTTAGTACGGGATCAATTCCGTTGGAAGCGCTAAACCAATCGAGAAATACCGACATCTCACGTTCAATCCGGTCAGCAGATGGTGCTTCAAAATGAACCTGTTCTCGGCCCATCGGCCCGGAAACTACCTGCATGGGACCTGCCTCCGCAGGACGCCATGCTCCCACGGTGATTCGCCTCATACCGGTGCGCCCGGTTGGAAACAGTGCGGCATGCCAGCCGAATAATCGTTCCGCCGTTAGTGGCTGAGCATATTTTTGCGTGGCATCGAGCATCATTTCCACAATGCCTTCGATATCGCGGCTGGCGGGTGAGGCCCCCCCAACATCAAGACCGAGCCGACGTGCAATCGAAGACCGCACGGCCTCGGGATCCAGTTGCTCTCCCTCGATTGCACTCGATTTGATTACGTCGGCGGTCAGCGTCGTCAGGCTGGCTTCTGCGCGAAGCTGAAAGCCAAGCCCCTCCATCCGTCCCAAAAGACGCCCCTGCCGGTGCCGGACATCCGCCAGGAGAGGCGATAATTTGGCATCATCCCATTTGAGATGAGGCCACTTTGGAATGTCATGTATAAAAGGCATAATCTCCGCTTGTTTTGCGGTGATTATGCTATCGATTCGCTACTACGCAAGCTTATTTACCGCATTAAATGCGGGGAATGGGCGAATTATTCACCGCACCCAGCACCACCTTAATTTATAACGAACTGATTGTCTGGCCCCCAGGGGATTTCTGCCACAGCTTGTGGCAGAATCTCAGTATTCAGTCCGGCAGGCGCTTTCTCGATGGACTGTCACCGAAATAATTTATCTCTCTCGGAGTTCTTTTAGCGAATCACGTATAGGGCCGACGTGGGGATTTACGAGGAGATGGCGCTTGTTCCAGACCGTCATAATTTTGCCGCCTAACAACTCCAATTCTGGGGCTTCGACGACTTGAGTGGAGGTGCCCTCGACAGAAGGAAAGGAGGATAACGGCAGAACCGAGGCGTAGTACCCGCTGCGAACGGCGGCGATACATTGGTCCTGGGCGCTGCAAAGCAGGCTGGGTTTGAAAACGCCTCCCATTTTTTTCGTGATTTGACTAAGACCCATGGCTAATTGCACGTCCGATCCGTCCAAGGCGTGTGGGCATTCGAGAAGAGCACGCTTCGAGGTCAACATGCCTCGACTGGGCACTAGTCGATCCGGGATAATGATGCCATATCGCTGCTCCATGAGGACCATGCTCCGCAAGCTTTTCGGAACTAGCGCCTGGGACAGTATTCCTAGGGAAATTTTTTGTTCGTGAAGCCCCTCTATGATTTGGTCCGCGCCCAAGCCCCTCAACTCGAAATGGCATTCCTTTGACGGTCGGCTTAGCCGACCAATCAACGGAGTGATGATGGAAGCCAATAGATTAGATTCTCCGGCGATGACCACAGTGCGGGGAAGATTTTGCGCGCGATTTTGGAAGCTTGAAAGTTCCCCAAAGTACCGTTGCACCACGCCAGCCAGTTCCTCGCCGGCGGCCGTTAGTTTCAGGGATTTTCCGGCGCGCTCGACTAACTCTAATTCAAAATACGATGCCAAATCCTTGAGGTATCGGCTCATTTGACTTTGCCGTACGGCGTCACCTTCAGCCGCTCGAATTAAACTGCCCTTCTCCCGCAGAAGAAGGAGGGCGTGCAACCGATCCATGGACAGACCACCTTTGGAAAATAATTCGGAATACATGCAAAATAATCAAGTATCATGTGCATTCTCATGATGCAATAAGCAAGTGTCTCTGCTATCTCTTAACCATGAGCAATACAGCTTCTTCCAGTCTGAATCGCAATGGAGTCTTTTACCGGGGGTTTCGCGAGAAAAGGCGGGATACCAAACCGGTGTATGGTCCAGAGGAACAAACGTGCATCGAGGAGACCGTCGATCAACTTCGTTCCCAGCCAACCACCGCAGCCAAACCCGGGATGCTTTTGGGTAAAATTCAGAGTGGAAAAACAAAGACATTTTTGGGCATCATCGCCTTGGCATTCGACAATGGGTACGATATTGCGGTTATCCTGACCAAGCCCACGACGGCCTTGGCTAAGCAAACCTATAAACGAGTCAATAAGGAGTTCGCCGATTTCATCGAAAGCGATCTGACGAAGGTTTATGATATCCTCGATATTCCAGCCCGCCTGACGCAATTCGAGTTGAACCAGAAACTTGTCTTCGTTGTGAAAAAGCAATCGGACAACCTGGATCGTCTGCGGGAGGCTCTGCTGGAAACCTACCCTGCGTTGTCTAAAAAGCGCATCCTCCTGGTTGACGACGAAGCGGACAACGCCAGCATCGGTTACGTCAATGACAAGACTGAGGGCATGAAGCTCCGTAAAATTGCCGACCAGGTCGATCACCTCCGCAGTGATTTGCCCGCCGCCTCATTCTTGCAAGTAACAGCCACCCCATACTCTCTCTATTTGCAGCCAGAACAGTCGCCCATTCCCACGCTGGAGCTACAACCTGTCCGACCTCAATTCACGAAACTTGTTCCCGTCCATTCGGATTATGTCGGTGGAAATTTTTATTTCGAAGAGAGTAAGAACGCACAGGATCCAGCATCTTTAATTTTTGTCCCAATCGCTGCCGCAGAACTCGATGCCCTCAAAAATGACGACAGGCGGCGATTCAAGGTGGAGGATTGCCTTACGAGCGAAAGGGTGGTCGGACTTCGCAGCGCTATTCTCAACTTCATCGTCGCGGGATGCATGCGTCGGATTCAGGACGAACAGGCGCAGCGACGGCCCAAGCGTTTCGCCTTCCTCTTTCATACCGAATCGAGCAAGACCGCCCATACATGGCAGGAAAGTGTGATTCTCCGCTTCGACGAAGCTCTCCAGACTGAAGCGCTGCAAAAAAGCGACCTTCTGCGAAAACTCGTGCAGGCCGCGTATGAGGATCTTTCGCGTTCTGTGCTCTTGGCCGATCAACCGTTACCGGCGTTTGCGGAAGTTTGGGAGCGAGTTCTTGCCTCGTTATCCGGTGGGGAACTAAATATTACCAAGGTCAACTCCGAAGCCCAAGTCAACGCCTTACTCGACGACGATGGTCAACTCAAGCTACGTACCCCGCTGAATATATTCATCGGCGGCCAGATTCTTGACCGCGGCATCACTATCGCCAACCTGATTGGCTTCTACTACGGGCGCGATCCCAAGAAGTTTCAGCAGGACACCGTCCTGCAGCATTCCCGCATGTATGGGTTCCGTCCATTGGAAGACCGGGCCGTGACTCGTTTCTATACTGCCCGGCATATTTATCGAGTGATGGAATGCATGCACGAATCGGATAGTGCCTTGCGCGACCGAATTGAATCAAACGGGGATCAAGGAGTCATTTTTATCGATCTCGATCCCCAAGGGCAAATTATTCCCTGCGGACGACAAAAGATTCTCGCCTCTACATTTACGACGTTAAGGCCACATCGCCGAATCCTTCCTGTTGGTTTTCAGACAGATTGCAAGACACGGCTAAAAGGGATCACTGAGGAGATCGATCGACGTCTCGCCACGCTGCGGCCCCTTCCTGAGGCTGGCGAAACACCCCCACCTTTCGAAGTATCTGTTTCGGACCTGCTTCCAATCCTTGATCTGATTGATAAAAGTTTTGAAAAGCCATTTGAAGATGGCTACGAAGACCGCTGGGATGTTGATGAATATAAGGCAATTCTAACTCATTTAAGTAATGCGGCGCAGACCAAAGAAGATAAGGGCAACGCTTTCCTGCTGGTTCGAACAGGACGTGGATTGACGCGTATACAGGCCAGCGGACAGTTCTCCGACGCACCAGATACAGCGCAGCGGGAAGGCGAACTGGCGAAAAGAGTGGCGATAGATTTACCGGTCTTGATGATGATTCGCCAAAATGGAGATGAAAACCAGAAGTGGCGCGGTTGTCCTTTCTGGTGGCCCGTTATCATGACACCCGCTAATACTCGTCCGACCCTCTTTGCGCAAAAAGGATGACCGTCATGCCCGACCCGACACCGGTAACTGAATTCAAATACGAGGAAGCGAAGCGGAAACACATTCCCCCCGCCGGCGCGATGGCGTCCGGACGGGTGGCCGAAGAGCAGAAAATCAAGTATGCCTACGATCCGCATCGCACGCCGGAGCTTAGGTTCAATGAAGAGATTCAGCGTTGTCGGGAATTGCTAGCCAGGGCGCAGCGTACCACCCTGACGGCGGAGGAAACAGCGGAATTGGCACGGTTTCTGGAAAGCCCTCAACCCTGGTTGGAATGGGCGGGGAAACGCGAGCAGGCCCATTTTGAAGTTGATCCGGTGGCGCTTCACATCCATGAGCGCGTGGCAGCACAGGCCGTTCTTAAAATGGCACGACGAGAGGACGTGCAACGGGACATGTTCGCCCAGCCAAACCTTGGGGCAAAGGAGGCGCGGGCCTATTATCAATATGATGTCGATTGGGCCAACCGCCTGATTACGGGAGACTCGCTCCAGGTTATGACTTCGCTGGCGCGCCGCGAAGGGCTGGCCGGCCAAGTTCAGATGATCTATCTCGATCCGCCTTATGGGATCAAGTTTTCCTCCAATTGGCAGAACGAGTTGGGAAAACGGGACGTGAAGGACAAGGACGAGGATTTGACTCGCGAACCGGAGATGATCAAAGCCTATCGCGACACTTGGACGCTTGGCGTTCACTCCTACTTGGCCTACCTCAAGCAACGTTTCATCGTTGCGCGCGATTTGCTGGCCGCCTCAGGTAGTATCTTTGTGCAAATTTCGGATGAAAATCTTCACCGTGTCCGGGTGGTAATGGATGAGGTATTCGGAGCGGAGAATGCTTGCGGGATGTTCACAGTTCAAAAAACCGGCGGCTTGACGCAGTCCCTTGTTCCAGGAACGTCAGACTTCCTCCTTTGGTATGCTCGTGACGCTAGTAATTTGAAATTCCGTCCGCTCTACTTGGAGAAGACACCCGAGACAGTTGCTGGCTACACATACATTGAATTACCATCGGGGTTGCAAACCTCAATTGGTGCAGCCGAATCGGCCCACTTAGATTTGCGAGATGGTCGAGTGTATCAGCCCACGTCTGTCGAATCTGCCAACCCAAGGTTCGAGTTCAATTTCCGTGCAGCTACTTACAACCATCGATGGAAAACTAACCAAGAAGGCTTAAGGCGTCTTTCCGGTGCTGAACGGTTTCACCAGACGACAAACACATTGCGATATGTTCGGTATGTAGCCGATTTTCCGGTGATTCCATTGACGTCAGTATGGACTGACACAGGTTCGGGGAGTTTTTTGGATGAACAACTGTACGTTGTTCAAACCGTTACTAAAGTGATCGCCCGTTGTCTCTTAATGACCACCGATCCGGGTGATTTGGTGCTCGACCCGACATGCGGAAGCGGCACTACAGCGTTCGTCGCAGAGCAGTGGGGCCGACGCTGGATCACGATTGATTCCTCCCGAGTGGCGGTGGCGATTGCTCGGCAGCGTTTACTCACTGCCTGCTTCGATACCTACAAGACGAAGGACCCGAACTCGGGGGTTGATCCGAATCTGCCCATGGATCCCAAGTGCGGTTTTATTTACAAAACCGTCCCGCACATCACACTCAAAAGCATCGCGCAGAATAAGGGCCTCGATCCGATCTTTGCCAAGCACGAACCGATTTTAACTGAGAGACTGAAAGCTCTTAACCGCGAAGTCTTGAAGATCACCGAAAATTTGCGGGAGAAGCTTGTTGGAAAGCTTTTGGCAAAGGCAAAGGATGAGGGTTATCGCGCGGTGACCGAGGCAGACGAACGCCGATGGATTCTTCCCGGCGTCGACCCGAAGCTTTTCCAGCAAACCAAAGGCGGCCTTACAGCCAAACAAACCGCCGAGCTTCGCGCTTTTGCCGCTACGATGGAGAAGGACTGGAAAGAATGGCAGGTGCCGTTCGATGCTGCCCCTGAATGGCCAAAACCATTACAGGAGGCGTTGACAGCGTACCGCCAGGCTTGGCGCTCTAAAATGGATGAGGTGAACAAGGCCATCGAAGCCAGCGCGGAGCAGGAAGAATTGGTGGATCAGCCCGAGGCCGTCCGGGGTGTGGTGCGAGTATCGGGTCCGTTCACGGTGGAGTCCGTGCGCCCGCCGGAAGATTCGCTCAAAGGCCAGGATATTTCTCCCATCGGCGGTGAACCTGAAGCCTTGGAAACTTTCGATGCCCCGGAAAAACTGGAGGCAGCAAATGCCGCCTCGCACATTGACCGAATGCTCTCTCTTCTGCGCGAAGATGGCATCACGTTCCTAGGGAACAAATTTGTCAAACTCAGTCGAGTGGACCGGATTGAAAGCAGTTTTCTTCATGCCGAAGGGGAATTTACCTCGGAAGATGGACAGGAACATCGCGTGGCCATCGCCATCGGGCCCGAGCACGGAAGCGTCCCCGCCTTTCAGGTGGAAGAAACCATGCGGCTGGCGCATCGACGTGGTTATGACGACCTCGTCATCGCCGGATTTTCATTCGACGCTGGAGCACAGCGTTACATCCAAGAACATAACGACGATCCTGCTACTAAGTTGCGCATCCACATGGCGCAAATTCGTCCCGATGTGACAATGGGCGATTTACTTAAAAAAACCCAGGTCAGCGCACAAATCTTCACCGTCTTTGGTCAACCTCGCACGAAGGTGGAGGAGATGTCAGACGGCGAAGTCCGCGTCCATATGCAAGGTGTGGATATTTATGATCCGGTGAAAAATAGCATTGATGCGACCAATGCCGGAAAAATTGCTGCGTGGTTCTTGGACACCGATTACGACGGTCAAACTTTTTGCATCTGCCAGGCCTTTTTTCCGGATAAAGACGCGTGGAAGAAGATTGCTCGTGCACTGAAAAGCGATGTTGAAGACGGGGCCTTTGAAGCCCTGAGCCGAACGACCAGCCTGCCCTTCAAGCCAGGCCCACGAAAATCCGTGGCGGTAAAGGTGATCGATCCGCGTGGGAATGAAGTCATGCGGGTGCATCGGCTCGGCAGCGTGAAGTACGGAGAGGATTAACCATGAGCAAAGCGATTGTTCCAGCCTCCCCGGAATCTGAGCCACATTTTCTGCTGTATCAAACAGAGGATCACCAAACCCGTGTGGACTTGCGCTTGCAAGGCGGCACCGTTTGGCTTTCGCTGAATCAATTGGCCGAGCTTTATCAACGGGATAAGTCTGTTATTTCCAAGCACTTAAAAAATATTTTTGAGGAAGGCGAGCAACCCTTCGAGGGAACTGTTGCAAAATTTGCAACAGTTCAGCGGGAGGGTGATCGGGAAGTGACGAGGGAGATAGAATGTTACCGGTTAGAAGTCATTCTCGCAGTTGGTTATCGGGTTAAATCGGTGCGGGGCATGCAATTTCGACGTTGGGCGACGGAACGCCTTCAGGAATACCTAGTCAAAGGCTTCGTCATGGATGACGAGCGTCTTAAGAATCCCGGCGCGGATCGCCCCGATTATTTCGAGGAATTACTGGCGCGGATTCGCGACATTCGGTCATCCGAAAAGGTGTTTTATCGAAAGGTGCTTGATATTTACGCCACCAGCATCGACTACGATCCAAGCGCAGATGCCTCTAAAATATTCTTTTCCACGGTGCAGAATAAAATGCACTGGGCGGCGCATGGCCACACCGCAGCAGAGATTGTCCATCAACGAGCAGATGCCAAAAAACCGTTCATGGGGCTGGCGCATGTCGAAAAAGGGCGATCCATTCGCAAGTCAGATGCCTTCGTAGCAAAAAATTATTTGCAGCCGGAAGAACTGGAGGGGTTGAACCGCATTGTGAATGCCTATTTGGAATTTGCGGAGCTTCAAGCTCAGGGAAGGCGAGCAATGCACATGCAGGATTGGATTTCCAAACTGGATGCCTTTCTGAAGCTTTCGGAACGAGCCATCCTCACCCACGCGGGAAAAATTTCCCACGAATTGGCAGAAGCCAAAGCCGCACTGGAATTCCAAAAGTTTAAGGCCATACAGATTGAGCAGCCTTCCCAAGGCGAAAAGGACTTTGATGCGGCGGTGAAAAAATTGCCCAAGCTACGGAAAAAGAAAAGCTAACATGGCCCGGCGTTCCACCATCCCGACCCCTTCCCACGAACCCGAATTGCCGATCCAGGCACCGGTGGAAGAGCCCATTCTCAACAGCCCTTTCAGCGAACCGAAACGACACTGGAAGTATGATCGGTCTGGCAAAGCCAACAAGATGCCCGGACGCCGCCCCGCGAGCTATTTTTGGACGACACAAAAGACAGGTTCAGCTCAGCAGCAGTTAGAGGGTATCGGAAGTGATTACGGCAGCGATGATCTACCCATGGTCAATGCGTTGCGTAGCGACGTGAACCGTTGGAGAGAGTCGAACTACGAGGGCGCAACCCAAACGACTAAAAAGCTTCTTACCCATTGGCAACGAAAGGATTGTAATCGACGACTTTTCTTTTGCCAAATAGAGGCGGTGGAGACCGTTATTTATGTAACGGAGATTTTGGGCGCTGGACGGAAGCCTCGCTGGACTACAATGGTGTCATCGAGTGATTGGAAAAAGATGCTGTCCGGGGCCAAGCCAGATTTAGCTGCGCAAATGACCGATGAATTTTTTCCAAGGCTTTGCGATCAACCATGGGATGAGAAAGCAAAGGCGCTGATTCGATACGGCTGCAAAATGGCCACGGGTTCCGGCAAGACCGTCGTTATGGCCATGTTAGTTACATGGACCTTTTGCAATCGGGGCGCGGTGCCAGGCGATTCACGGTTTCCCAACGCGGTTCTGATTAACTGTCCAAATCTAACAGTGAAAGATCGCCTTCAGGTGTTACGACCCGATCATCCCGGCGGTAACTATTACGATGCTTTTGATCTGGTGCCCTCCTCACTCCGGCCTTTGATGTCACACGGCAAAGTCCTGGTAACCAACTGGCATGCTTTTGCACCGGAGTCTCCCCATGCGGAAGGAGGGAGCTCTTATGCTGTTGTCAATAAAGGAGAAGAAGGAGCCAACGCATTTGCCCGCCGGGTATTGAAAGACCTCTATGGGCGGGGAGAGTTGATGGTGTTCAATGACGAGGCGCACCATGCTTATCGGCCTGCACCGCCTGAAAAAGCAGTCAAAATCAGCAAAAAGAAGGAAGCTGAGGAATCTTTTGGGGGAGAGAGCGAAGAAGATCGCGCCGAGGCAACAGTCTGGGTCGACGGTTTGGACAAATTAAACGCGTCGGTAGGAATTGCTTTCTGTGTAGATCTTTCGGCCACGCCATTTTACCTGACGGGCAGCGGGTATATTCCGGGATCGCCCTTCCCCTGGTTGCTAAGTGATTTCGGACTTGTCGATGCAATTGAGTCGGGCATTACCAAAATTCCCCGCTTGCCTGTATCCGATGAAAGCGGACGGCCGGACCCCAAATTCTTTCGATTATGGGAGGAAATCAAACTTCGGCTCAAACAGCAGGGAGACGCCAATTTTATCCGAGGCAAACCCAAACCCGATGCCGTATGGCGGGAGGCTGAGCCGGCGCTGGCCGTTTTGGCCACACAATGGCAAGAACGCTTTGAATATTTGCGGGATGCCAAGCCGGGTCAAAGTTTTGTGCCACCCGTTTTGATCGTAGTGGGTGATAATACCGATATTGCTCAGGTATTTTTCGAGAAAATTTCCGGAGAAACAGTGGAGGAAATTCCAGAAAATCTGGAAGCGGAGGAGGACAGTGACGAGGATTCCTTTAATGGCACCACTCGCAAAGTGCGAACGTTTAATCCAAATAATGTACCGTTTCGCGATTTGGCTAATACAGAGAACCGCCCCGTGACCCTGCGAATCGATAGTAAACTGTTAGCGGAATCGGATATGGGGTTAACCGGAAGCAAGGCCAAGGAAGCAGAACGGCTACGACAAGTCATTGCCACTGTTGGACAAAAAGGAACGCCGGGAGAACATGTTCGTTGCGTGGTTTCCGTGCAAATGTTGACGGAAGGCTGGGATGCCAACAATGTCACCCAGATTCTCGGATTGCGCGCCTTCGGAAGTCAGTTGCTGTGCGAGCAAGTCGTGGGACGGGGCCTGCGTCGAATCAGTTATGACACATATCCACACCCTGAAACCGGAGAAGAAATGCTCCGTCCAGAATATGTCGATGTTTACGGGATTCCGTTTTCCGTCATTCCTTTTCGTGGCCGCAAGCAGAATCAGCCCGAGCCCGATGACCGTCCGGTAACGCATGTGCAAGCGTTGCCGGAACGCAGCACGTTGGAGATTAAATTCCCGAATGTGGAAGGTTACGTCCTTGAATTGAAAAAGAACCTCATTCGATGCGACCTTTCCAAGGTGGAACCAGTCACAATCAAAGTGATGGAGCATCCAACGCAAGTTTTTGTACAAGCCCAAGTAGGGCTGAAGGAAGGGAACGCGGGCGGTGGCAGCTTCGAATTGGTTCAACAAAACCGCGACGAATACTACGAACAAACTCATCTTCAAACGATTCAGTTTGCCATCAGTCGCCAGATTGTCAGTCAACTCACCACCTCTCAGCGGGGCGCAACAGCCAAGCTGAATCTTCAATCCAGACATCAGCTTTTTCCTCAGGTGCTCCGCATTGTGGAAGAATTTGTAGAGCACAAGGTTCGCTGGAATGGAATAGATCAACGCGAGCTTGGGTTGGAGGTCTACGCCAAGCAGGTGGTGGAACGGTTGTGTGAAGCTATTGAGCCTGACCAGGGCGAGGGAGAACCGCCGTTACTTCCGGTAATTAATCGTTTTCAGCCGCACGGCAGCACCGCGGACGTAAAATTCAACACCGTTCGCTCATGCCATCCTACTTTCAAGAGCCATATCGACCAGGTTGTACTTGATACCCAGACGTGGGAGCGCTCAGTTGCCTTTAGTCTTGAGGCTTCTGATCATGTGGCCTTTTACGCCCGAAATGACCATATGGATTTTGCAATCCCTTACGAGTTTTATGGCGTAGCCCACGCCTTTTTACCGGATTTTTTAGTGCGGTTGACCAGCGGCGTGACCCTGATTTTGGAGGTCAAAGGCTTGGTATCGGAACAGGACGAAGCCAAGTTTCAGGCTGCCAAACGATGGGTTTCCGCAGTCAATAATTGGGGACGCATGGGACAGTGGACATTTCATGCTTGTAAAGACCCGAACCAACTCAAAAAAGAATTAGATCATCTTTCCTGAGCGATCTTTTGTTAGCTATGCATCCATTACAAGGTGAAGATTATAAACTAATCTTGTTTTTAGATGTCTCTGTCCTCTGGAAATAGCGATCTTGAACCACAGGCTCAGGAGTTTCCTCATGTTTCATCTTTTGGATTGCTTCATCCCGCTGGCCTGTTGATTTTACACAAGGCTTTTCCGATTGTGGAACAACTTGCTTCTCCCGCAGCATCGTCTCGAAAGGATCGATGGCATTTGCTGGAGCTGGCAGTTTTAGCAATTCATGGGCTGTCATGCGTGCGCCGCTGGACTGGATGTTTTCTGCCAATCGTGCCTTGTCGTCGGTATAAACCGTAACGCTGTCTCTGGCACGGCTGACAGAGACGTAAAATTGCTCGGCGGACGAGGCACCCAAAGAGGCCGCCGATTGCGCGACGAAAACGCGATCCACGGTTTTGCTCTGAGCGACATGGGATGTCTGGCAGTACCCATGTGCCAAGTTTCCGTAATCATTGCTGACGACCCAGCCGTTCGTCAGCTTGAGATCGCCAACTTTGGTGAATCCCTTCACTTGGTACACGGCTCCATTATTCAGACGGTGTTTCCCGTCGGCGGTGAATCCATTTTGGCTGATCCGGATTTTATCGCCCGGAATCAGTGGCAATGTCTGGGTTTCGTAAACTTGGAATCGGGAACTTTGGCCCAATGGCAGCGTGTGTTGCCGCCCATGTTCGTCCTGGGCATGCACACAACCGTCATGGCTTACGCTCGATACCGTGAGTTTCTGACCACGGGTGAAACCGGGCGCATTTTGATGGAACTGAACGATTAGACCGGAGTGATAACTTTGCGGATTATTCCTCTGGGCTTCGGTCCATTGCTGGTTAATGAGGCGGGTAAGTTTCCTCTCATCGCTGCCGAGCTTACCCCGTTTTTTCAATTCCTCCCGAATCTGGGCCGTGACTCGTTCGCCTTCCGCATGTGTTGGCGATACCACGAGGGCCATTTTACGGTGGGAGATGGCGTCGGCATAATCCTTGGCGAGTTGCTTGTACCGCTCGTCTTCCGGTAATTCCTTGATGGCACCCATTTGATCGAGTTTTTCAAAACCGCGACGGGCATCACCCTTAGCCAAGTCTCGAACCGCTTCCCGGTATTGCTCGCTTTTTTGCCGCCGGATTTCGGTTAACTGGGCGGCCTTCAATCCGGCATAGGCTTCCAGCAGACGCAACGCATCACCCCGTTCGACGGACGTGTGCTGGGCCGTGTCGCCGGACAGGATTACCCGGCAATCTTGTTTTTCTGCCAATTGGAAGATTCCGCGCATCTGGCGAGCGCTGAGCAACCCGGCCTCATCGATCCAAAGTACCTGCCCACGCAACTGAGGGTGCAACGATTCGTTTTTGAGAAGATGCGCCACCGTTTGGGCATCCTGAAAACCTTCCTTTCTAAGCGTACCCCGTGAAGATTCGGCGCTGGGGGCGAAGGTAAAGACCCTATGCCCGCCGGCCTCGATCCCTGCCACGGCCTCCTGCATCATGGTCGTCTTGCCCGCCCCGGCAGGCCCACGGGTGGCCATGACTCGATCCGGTGAAGTCATCACATGCCGGACGGCATCCCTTTGATCCTGCCCAAGTTGGTTATTCTGAAAGGTGTACGGCTCGCGATTGAGCGGATGGCATTGACCGTATCCTTTTTTCACAAAACCGATGTTTTCCCATTCCTCGCGGAGGACTTCCTTGGTCGTGCACCATCGCCGACCGCTCATTTCCTGCGTCAGGATGTCCTCGCGCAAAAGTTGCCTTTCCACTTGCGCGACATCGACCTGTCCGACGCCATGCCAAAGAGCTTCCGTCACCAGGGCTTTATCGGTCACGACCGAGGCCCGCTCATGGCAATGGGCCAAGGCATAATCCATCGACCCTCGAGCCGTGATCACCTGATTTTGCTGCTGTCCTAATAGACTCGCCAGGGACTGCTTTTCCTCGGATGTCAGACGATCCGTCCACTCACGCTTGAGATCACTCATCGAGGTCTTGACCTTTTTCTCGCGAGTCAGGGCCGCGAGCTTGTCCTTGGCCGCAGCATCGTCAATGGCGCCCTCCTTGGCCGCCGCCTCGATCTTTTCTGTCCGCTGCGAAAACTTCTCCAGTGTTTCCCGAGACAGCCCCTTGATTTCCCACCAGTCTCCCGAACGGCCCACAGCATACCCAAGTTCGCCGACTTTCTTCGCCAGCCGAGCATGGAAGGCAGCCTCGTAATATTCGGCATCACGTTTGATGTCCCCGAACTGGCCCGCTTTCCATTTTTCCTCCACCGGATCGTAGGTGGCGTTAAAAGCATAGCAATGGGCATGGAGATGGGGATCGGGCTTACCTTCCACTGGACGCGCCGTGAAGTGGATAAATTCGCCCCAGACCATGTTCCCCGTTTTGCGATCTTCATCTGCGCCCTTAACCCGAACCCGTGTTTTCATGTCCGATTCCATCTGGCGCATGGTTTCGGCCACAGATTCCCGGAATGCACCCAGGATGCGTTCATCGCCGGTCAGGGCATGGACCACGGATACACTTTTCGGGCAGTTGAAATTGAAATCATACCCCACCCGGCGAGGGTCATTGGTTCGAGGCGTTAGACGATCTTTTGTTCCAGGGCGTTTATTGTCGCACAAGGTTTCAAAAGCCGCCTGATCCACCTTTCCATGCAGGCCCA